>Ga0233425_10000552_pt1 | contig 95478 bp, 50 predicted proteins | sample Watercolumn_Towu_2_FD_181712 | JGI IMG/M metagenome (GOLD analysis project Ga0233425, IMG submission 181712) | Freshwater microbial communities from Lake Towuti, South Sulawesi, Indonesia - Watercolumn_Towuti2014_140_MG | ecosystem: Environmental > Aquatic > Freshwater > Lake | place...
ATCGCACCAGTTGGCCGGGGACTGGTTGTTGCCTGCGCAGGACTGGGCCTTGCAGGCGGTCCCTCCGGCCCACTTCCTGCAGGCGGCCTTGCCGTTGCACGAGCCGTCGAACCCGCAGCTTGCCTGTGCATCTGCGGAGCACTGGTTCTTGGGATCCGTGCCTTCCAAGGCTGCGGTACAGCTTCCGGTGCCGTTGCAGACGCTGCAGAGGGGGCACTCGGACGCGGGGTCCGTGGCGTTGGCCACGAAGGTGCACGTGCCCACGGATCCGGCCTCGTTGCACGACCTGCATGCGCCGTCGCACTTGACGTTGCAGCACACGCCGTCGGTGCAGAACCCGGAGATGCATTGCGCGCCCGTCGCGCAGGGCTGGCCGTTGGCGCCCTTGGGCTTGCAGACGCCGCCGTCGCAGTAGTAGCCGCTGACGCAGTCGGAAGAGGCTGAGCAGGTGGTCCTGCACGCGGTGCCCGTGGCGTTGCACGCGTAGGGCGAGCAGTCGGTGCCTGCGCCGGCCAGGCAGTCTCCAAGCCCGTCGCAGGTGGAATCCGCGTAGAGGGTGTGGTCGAAGCAGTACGAAGGCAGGCAGGTGGTTCCGACGATCCAGAGACGGCAGGCGCCGGAGCCGTTGCACTGGCCGTCCAGGCCGCAGGAAGCCGCGGCCTGCTGCGAGCAGTCATCCACGGGGTCCGTGCCGGCCGATGCCGGAGCGCAGGCGCCGGACCCGTTGCACGCCTGGCACGGGGAGCAATCGTCTGCCGGGTCGGTGCCCGCCAGGTTTGCGAAACACGTGCCCACGTGCCCGGCGATGCTGCAAGCCTTGCAGGTGTCGGTGCACGCGGTGTTGCAGCAGTAGCCGTCCACGCAGAAGCCGGAAAGGCACTCGCTTCCGGTGGTGCACGGGGTGCCGTTGGGCGAGCGCGGGACGCAGGCCCCTCCAAGGCAGTAGTGGGTGGTGCAGCAGCCTGCGTCGGACGAGCAGGTGGTGCCGCACCCGGTTCCCGAGCACGCGTACGGGCAGCAGGAAGCGGTGGGCGGAACCGTGCAGATCCCGGAGCCGTTGCACAGAGCCTGCGGGTTCAAGGTCGTGCCGGTGCAGGACTGCGCCTTGCAGACAGTGGACACCGACCACTTGCGGCAGGCGCCTGAACCGTTGCATGAGCCGTCAGCGCCGCACGTGGTGGGGTCGGACTGGATGCAGTCGTTCTTCGGGTCGGTCCCCGCCCCGGCCGAGGCGCAGGCGCCGCTGCCGTTGCAGGTGCCGCAGACGCCGCACTCGCCGTCCGGGTCGCCGCCCGACGTGTGGAACGAGCAGACGCCGACGCTGCCTGGCAGGCCGCAGGTGCGGCAGGTGCCGGTGCACGCGCTGTTGCAGCAGTAGCCGTCCACGCAGAAGCCGGAGTTGCACTCGTTGGCGCCGCTGCAGGTGGAGCCGTCGGTCTTCTTGGCGATGCAGACGTTCCCGGAGCAGTAGTAGCCGGACTTGCAGTCCGCGTCGGTAGCGCACGCGGTCTTGCAGGTGGTGGCCCCGCAGATGTACGGAGCGCAGCTGATGGACCCGCTGTCCATGCACGCGCCCTTGCCGGTGCAGATATCCGCGGGGTAGTACATGGAGCCGATGCAGCTTTCCGAGGTGCACGACGTTCCCGCGGACCAGTAGGCGCAGGCGCCGGCCCCGGAGCACGTGCCGTCGAACCCGCAGCTGGCCTGCGGGCTCTCGACGCAGTCGTTCTTCGGGTCGCTGTTCTGGGTTGCGGGCTTGCAGTTGCCCGCGCCGCTGCACACGTAGCACGCGGGACACTCCTTCCCGGGGTCCGTGTCGTTGGCCATGGGAGTGCAGGCGCCCAGCTTGCCGGGGAGGTTGCACGCCTCGCACTTGCCAGAGCAGGGGCCGTCGCAGCAGACGCCGTCCGCGCAGAACCAGGAAGCGCACTCCGCGTCGGAAGTGCACGGCTGGCCGAGGTCCTTCTTCGCGACGCAGGCTCCTGCGAGGCAGAAGTAGTCGAGCATGCAGTCCGCGTCGGTGGTGCATGCGGTGAGACACGCGAGGCCCTGGGCGTCGCAGAGGTAGGGCTCGCAGCTCGCGCCGGGCGACTCCAGGCAGCTTCCGAGCCCGTCGCACTTGCCTGCGGGGAAGAGGTCGGAGCCGAAGCAGTAGGCCGCGGTGCACGCGGTGCCTGCCGGGTGCTTGCGACAGCCTCCGTTGCCGTCGCACTGGCCGTCGAGCCCGCAGGTAGCTGCCGCGGACTGGGGGCAGTCGTTTGCGAAGTCGGCCCCGTCGGGGACGAGGACGCACGCGGGCCCGGTGCCGGAGCAGACCTTGCAGGTGGCGCAGTTGTTCTCGGGGTCGGTGTTGGCCGCATGCGGCGTGCAGGTGCCGGGGACGACCGCGCAGGACTCGCATGCGCCGTTGCAGGCCTTGTCGCAGCAGTAGCCGTCCACGCAAAGGCCGGAGACGCACTGGGAAGCGAGGGAGCAGGTCTGGCCGTTGGGCTTCTTGGTCTGGCACTTGCCCGATTCGCAGTAGGAGCCCTCGCAGCATTCGGCAGACTGGGTACAGCCGGTGCGGCAGGACGTACCCAGGGCGTTGCAGAGGTACGGGCAGCACGTGTCGGTGCCGCCGTCCACGCAATTGCCGGCGCCGTCGCAGACGTCGGCCGCGATGTCGCTGGATCCGGTGCAGGTGGCGGGAGCGCAGACGGTGCCTGCCTGCCAGTTGCGGCAGGCGCCCGAGCCGTTGCACGCGCCGTCGAGGCCGCAGGACTCGGGAGTGGTCTGGCCGCAGTTCCCTGCCGGGTCCTGGCCTTCGGGAACGAGCAGGCAGAAGCCGAATCCGTCGCAAACGGAGCAGGTGCCGCAATCCCCCTCGGGATCGGTGTTGGCGGGGTGTGCGGAGCAGGTGCCCTGTTTGCCGGGCAGTGCGCAGGAGAGGCACGCCTCGGTACAGGCGACGTTGCAGCAGAAGCCGTCTTCGCAGAACCCCGAGGCGCACTCGGCCTCGGTGGCGCAGGTGGCGCCGTCGGGCTTCTTGGCGACGCAGATGCCGCCGCTGCAGAAGTTGCCCGCGCAGCAGTCCGCGTCGCCCTGGCAGGTGGCCCGACAGGTGGTGGCGCCGCAGACGAAGGGGCAACAGGAGGAGACGTCCGCACAGCAGCGGACGTATGCGAGAGACGTTGCGGGCAGGCAGACCTCCGGCACTTCGCCAAGGAACGCGGGGTCTGCGGGTGCGGTGGCGTACGCGCCTTCCTCGCACTCGGAGAGGGACCAGACCCGCTGGTTACCGACGCCGCAGCCGAGGCCGGCGACGTCACCGGCCAGCAGCTCGTCGACGGTGCAGAGGCGGCCGCCGCGCTGCTTGCACGTGTCCACCGCGGCGGAGTACTTGACCGCGGGGGAGCAGGGGTTGGTGCCGCCGCAGACCAGGGGGCTTCCGCCCGCGGCCGGCCAGGTCAGGTCGTCGCAGTCATGGGCGGGCGCCAGGCACGTGCCGATTCCGTCACAGAAGCGGGGTGCGGTGTAGCCCTGGTCTGCGCACGATTCGGGGCTGCAGACGGTGCCGCCGGCCCACAGGTGGCAGGCGCCGAGGCCGTTGCACTGGCCGTCCTTGCCGCAGGAGGAGGCGGCGGTAGCGTCGCACTCGTCCTTCACGTCGGTGCCGGGAAGCTGGTTGACGCAGGCGCCCGCGCCGTTGCAAACGGAGCAGAGGCCGCACTCCGACTCCGGGTCGGTGTTGTTGTGGATGAGGGAGCAGGCGCCCTCGGTGCCGGGCAGCGCGCAGGACTCGCAGATACCCGCGCAGACCGTGTCGCAGCAGACGCCGTCCGCGCAGTGTCCGGAAGCGCAGGCGGAGTCGCCGGTGCAGGGCAGGCCCAGGCCCATCTTGGGCACGCACTCGTTCATGAGGCAGTAGTAGGCAGGCACGCAGTCTCCGTCGTCGAGGCACATGGTGTCGCAGGCGGATGCGGCGTCGTTGCAGGTGTAGGGGAAGCACGGCTCGGGGGCCGGCTCCACGCAGTTGCCGGCTCCGTCACAGAGGGATGCGCCCGTCTGCGCTCCTGCGACGCAGAAGGGAACGAGACACTCGGTTCCAACGGCCCAGAGGCGGCAGGCGCCGCTGCCGTTGCACGTCCCGTCCTGGGAGCAGGTTCCGGGCAGGAATCCGAGGCAGTCGTTGAGGGGGTCTGCTCCGTCCGCCACGTCCATGCAGCTGCCTGCGCCGTCGCAGACCTTGCACAGGCCGCAGTCGTTCTTGGGGTCTGTGTTGATGGTCTCTGCCGAGCAGGTGCCGGGCGTCAGGCTGCAGGTCCGGCACGTGCCCGAGCAATCGGAGTTGCAGCAGTAGCCGTCGACGCAGAAGCCGGAGACGCACTCCGAGGCCTCGGCGCAGGTCTTGCCGTTGGTCTTCTTGGGCACGCAGGAGCCCGCGTCGCAGTAGTGCGTTGCGACGCAGTGTGCGTCGCTCAGACAGTTGACGCGGCAGTCCTGTCCGTTCTCGTGGCACACGTAGGGTGCGCAGCTCACGTCCGGCGGGACGACGCAGGTGCCGAGCCCGTCGCACATCTTCTCCGGGGTACGGGTGCTTCCGACGCACACCGCGTCTGAGCAGAGGGAGCCATCGGGCCACTGGCGGCAAGCTCCGGCGCCGTCGCAGGAGCCGTCGAGGCCGCACGTGACCGCGTCGGTGGCGCTGCAATCGCCCTTGTGGTCGGATCCGGGCGCCTGGGCCGCGCACGCGGAGGCTCCGTTGCAGGCCATGCAGGGTGCGCACTCGAATTCGGGGTCGAGACCCGCGTCGACCGGGGAGCAGGTGCCCGGCACCTCCGCGCAGCTCTCGCACGGGGCATCGCAGGCGCTGTTGCAGCAGTAGCCGTCCACGCACTGGCCGGACAGGCACTCCTTGGCTTCCAGGCAGGTCTGTCCCAGGTTCTTCTTGGGCAGGCAGACGATGCCCTGGCAGTAGTGGTTTGCGGCGCAGTGGGCGTCCAGCACGCATGCGGACCGGCACTCGGTTCCGGTGTCGTTGCAGGTGTAGGGTGAGCACGCGACGGTGCCGGAGTCCTTGCAGGCGCCCTTGCCGTCGCACTTGTCCGCGAGCTGCTTGACGCCGTCCGCGCAGGTCTGGGCCTTGCAGACGGTCAGGGTGTTCCAGTACTCGCACGCGCCGGCCCCGTCGCACTGGCCGTCGAGGCCGCAGGAGGACTCGGCAGAAGCGGTGCACTGGCTCTTGGGGTCGGTGGAGGCCGTGGCGTTCTTGCACGCCCCGGCTCCGTTGCAGATGCGACAGAGGCCGCACTCCGACGCGGGGTCGGTGTTGTTGTCGTAGAGCGAGCAGACGCCGACTTTGCCCGGGAGCGCGCAGGTCGCGCACTGGGAGTTGCACGCGGACTGACAGCAGTAGCCGTCCACGCAGAAGCCGCTGAGGCATTCGGCGCCGACCAGGCAGCTGTCGCCGTTGTCCTTCTTCGGGAAGCAGGCGCCGTCCTTGCAGAAGAAGCCCGGGGCACACGCGGCGTCGCTGGTGCAGTTGGAGTGGCAGGTGCCGGCCGGCACGTTGCATGCGAAGGGGACGCAGGAGGAGGTGCCGCCGTCGACGCAGGCTCCGTTTCCGTCGCACGAGTCGGCGTGGTAGAGGGTGGTGCCGAGGCAGTGCTGGGGCTCGCAGGTGGTACCCTGCGACCAGAGCCTGCAGTTCCCCGATCCGTCGCATTCTCCGTCGAGCCCGCAGGTGCTTGCAGGCGTAGGCCCGCAGTTCCCCTTGGGGTCGGTCCCGGCCACGGCATGGACGCAGGAGCCCGCTCCGTTGCATGCGGAGCAAGCGACGCAGTCGGCCTCGGGGTCGGTGCCGCTGGCGTGGGACAGGCACGCCCCGGGCGTGAGCGCGCAGGAGCGGCAGGCGCCGGTGCAGGCGGTGTCGCAGCAGTAGCCGTCCACGCAGAAGCCGCTCAGGCACTCGAACGTCGCACCGCACGTTTCTCCGTTGGACTTCTTGGGGAGGCACTTCTGCCCGAGGCAGAAGAACGCGGGGAGGCAGTCCTCCTGTGAGAAGCAGGCTTCGAGGCACTTGTCGCCGTCGGGGTGGCACTGGTAGGGGAAGCAGTCCTTGGTGCCGCCGTCGAGGCACTTGCCTGCGCCATCGCAGACGTCCGGCAGGGAGACCACACCGCCCTTGCAGGACTGGGGCTGGCAGAAGGAGCCGGAGACGTGGAGGCGGCAGGCGCCGAGGCCGTTGCAGAAGCCGTCGAGGCCGCAGGTGGCGGCGGGAGTTGCAGTGCAGTCGCCGGTGGGGTCCTCCCCATCCGGGACGTTGGCGCACGCTCCCGCACCGTTGCACGCGGTGCAGGTTGCGCACTCGCCGCCGGGGTCGGAGTTCGCGGGGATGAGCGTGCACGCTCCGAGGCTGCCGGGCAGGTTGCACGCGGCGCAGGTGCCGTCGCACGCGGTATCGCAGCAGTATCCGTCCACGCACTGGTGGGAAAGGCACTCCTCCGCGGTCGCGCAGGTCTGGCCGTTTGGCTTGGCCGGGACGCAGGTGTTGTTTCCGTCACAGTAGTAGTCTTCGACGCAATGCTGGGTGACGGAGCAGTAGGTGCGGCAGCCGGTTCCCGCGTCGTTGCAGACGTAGGGAGAGCAGTCGTTGACCGGCTTTCCGACGCACTTGCCCGCGCCGTCACAGTAGGAAGCGGCCAGCATGGTGTGGCCCACGCACACCGGGGTCTTGCAGAGGATGGAGACGTCCCAGAACGCGCAGGCGCCCGCGCCGTCGCACATGCCGGTGAACCCGCAGGTAGCGGGAGCTTCCTCGGTGCAGTCGCCCTTGGGGTCGAGGCCTGCGCCCACGACCTTGCAGGCGCCGACGCCGTTGCACGTCTTGCACCCGCCGCACTCCTTCTGCGGGTCGGAGTTGTTGGGGACATAGGAGCAGGTACCGACCTGCCCGGGGATTGCGCAGGAAGCGCAGAGGCCCGCGCAGGGCTGGTTGCAGCACACGCCGTCCGCGCAGAAGGAGGAGAGGCACTGGTTGCCGGAATCGCAGGGCTGTCCGTCGGGCTTCTTCTGCACGCAGGCGGAGTCCTTGCAGTAGTATCCGGCCACGCAGTGGGTATCTGCGGTGCAGTTGGTCCTGCAAGCGGTCTGGACGTCGTTGCAGACGTAGGGTGCGCACGGGGAGCTCCCGCCGTCGGTGCAGGTGCCCAGGCCGTTGCAGACGTCGCTCTTGAAGAAGGTTGCGCCGACGCAGGTAGCGACCTGGCAGACGGTGCCGAACGCGTAGAGAGAGCACGCTCCCGAGCCGTTGCACATCCCGTCCTGCTGGCAGGTGGAGACGCCGGCGTCGAGGCAGTCTCCGCCGGGGTCTGTGGCAGGCGGGGCGTTCTCGCACGCGGAGGCTCCGTTGCAGGCGAGGCAGAGGCCGCAGTCGTTGTCCGGGTCGAGCCCCTTGGGAACCGGGGTGCAGGAGCCCGGGTTGGCCGCGCAGGTCTGGCAGAATCCGTCGCAGGCGGAGACGCAGCAGAAGCCGTCCACGCAGAAGTCGGACTTGCACTCGTTCTTGAGGCCGCACGGTTGTCCGTTGTCCTTCTTGGGCAGACAGACGTTGCCCTGGCAGTAGTAGGCGGCCCAGCAGTCCGCGTCGGTATTGCAGAACCCCTGGCAAGCGGTACCTTCCGCGTTGCAGTGGTACGGCTCGCACGATGCGGTGGCGTTGTCCACGCAGGTGAGCGCTCCGTCACAGGTATCGGCCAGGGTGAGCGTGTCGCCCAGGCAGGACTGCTGCGAGCAGAGGGTGCCCTTGGGCCACGCCCTGCACAGGCCGGAGCCATCGCAGGAGCCGTCGAGGCCGCAGGTGTTCTGCGGCTGGGCTGCGCAGTCCTCGTGCACGTCCGCTCCCGGGGAGGCAGGCGCGCAGTGGGAGGCCCCGTCGCAGGCGAGGCAGAACCCGCATTCCAGCTCGGGGTCCGTGTCGGCTGAGAACGGGGAGCAGGTTCCGGGATTCGTGGCGCAGGACTCGCACTCCCCGTCGCAGGCGGAGTTGCAGCAATAGCCGTCCACGCAGAAATCGGACATGCATTCCTCGTCGAGGATGCAGGGCTTCCCGTTGGGCATCTGGCCCGTGCACACCACGCCGTCGCACCAGTTGCCGGCCGCGCACTGTGCGTCGGTGTCGCAGTTCTCGAAGCAGCCCCAGTCGCCGTCGCACACGTAGGGGAAGCAGTCCTTGGTGCCGCCGCTGACACAGGCTCCGGATCCGTTGCACACCGAGGCGTTGGTCTGCACGCCGTCCTTGCAGGACTGCGGGAGGCAGACGGTTCCGGCCAGCCACTTCCTGCAGGCGCCGGAGCCGTCGCAGGTTCCGTCGAGCCCGCAGGAGGCCGCGGGGGTTTCCGCACAATCGTCCATGGGGTCGCTTCCGTCCGCTGCGTCCTTGCAGCCGCCCATTCCGTTGCAGACCTTGCAGGCGGGGCAGTCGCCGTCGGGATCGCCTCCCGAGCCGACGTAGGAGCAGGTTCCGAGCAAGCCGGGCTCGTTGCAAAGCTGGCAGGGACCGTCGCACAGGGAGTTGCAGCAGTAGCCGTCCACGCAGAAGCCGGACAGGCACTGGCCGTTTTCGGTGCACGGCGATCCATTGGTTATCTTGCCGACGCAGAGGCCGTCCTCGCAGTGGAGGCCGGGCATGCACTGGGAATCGTCGGTGCACGAGGTGAGGCATGCGGTGCCGGCCGCGTTGCAGGTGAACGGGTAGCACAGCTTGGAGCCCGCGTTCAGGCAGGTTCCGGTTCCGGTGCACTTGCGCTCGAAGTAGAGGGTGCTGCCGGTGCAGGTCGTGGCAGCGCACACGGTGCCTGCGGGCCAGAGGGAGCAGGTGCCCGTGCCGTCGCAGGACCCGTCGCCCATGCATGTTGACTTGTCGAAGGCGGGGCAGTCGCCGACGGGGTCGAAACCGGCTCCGACCAGCGTGCACGCTCCTGCGCCGTTGCAGCTGAGGCACTTGGGGCACTCGTCCGCGGGGTCGGTGCTGGCCGGAATCGCGGTGCATGCGCCTTGAAGCCCGGCCTGGTCACAGGACTCGCAGGTACCGGCGCACGCAGAATTGCAGCAGTAGCCGTCGACGCAGAAGCTGGACACGCAGTCCGAGTCCTCGTCGCATGCGGAGCCGTCGGTGAGGTCAGGCAGGCAGGCGCCGTCGTCGCAGTGCCCTGCCGGGTCGCAGTCGTCGTCCTGGGTGCACGTTTCCGCGCACGCGGGAGCGACCTGATCGGCAGCACCGGAGCAGTAGAGGTCCTTGAACCACCCGCACCCGTCGGAGAGGGTTGCAGGGGAGCAGTTGGAGTCGTCGTCCACGGGCAGGATTCCGCAAACGTTGAAGGAGCACAGGGGCTCGACGCGGACGCCCTGGCAGTGCTTGAGATCCTGGCAGATGGGCGGCATGGTGTAGTCCGGCGGGCAGTCTGCGGGGACCTGGCAGCAATCGCCGTCGCTGCAGCAGAAGCCGTTCTGACAGTGGTCCGAAATGCAGTCCGAGGCTTCGTCGCAGGGGGCACCGTCGGGCAGGTCGGGGACGCAGATACCGCCGTCGCAGTGGGCGACTGCGTCGCACTGCAGGTCCGAGAGGCAGCCCTCGGCGCACGCGGGGTCGACTTGGGCGGGTGCGCCGGTGCAGTAGACGTCCTTGTACCAGCCGCAGGTGTCGGAGAGGGTGTCCGAGTCGCAGCCCGAGTCGTCCTCAGCGCTTGAGGAAGCGCAGGAGGATGCGAGACAGGCGGCATCCACCCTGTGTCCCTGGCAGGAAGCGCTCACGTCGCAGGTCGGGAGCTCCCAGTAGGTGGGCGGACAGTCGGACGGCAGGAAGCAGCAGTCGCCGTCCTTGCAGCAGTAGCCGTTCTGGCAGTGGCTGGAGATGCAGTCCGAGTTCTCGTCGCACATGTCGCCGTCCGGGAGGTCGGGGAAGCACTCGCCGTCGCAGTGGGCTTCCGCGTCGCACTCGGAGTCGTCTGTGCAGGAGGTGGGGCACTCGGGCGCGAGCTGGTTGGCCAGGCCGGTGCAGAAGAGCGGCAGGTACCAGCCACAGTCGTTGGCCAGGGTCTTGGAGGTGCAGCCCTCGTCGTTGCTGAGTCCTGCCGACCCGCACATGTAGCTCCAGCACACCTTGTTGGCGTAGTGGCCCTGGCATGCGACGGGGTCGTCGCAGAAGTACTCGGGGCCGTACTCGGCGGAGCAGTCGTCAGCGGTGACGCAGCAGTCTCCCTGCTTGCAGCAGATGCCGTTGTTGCAGTGCTCGGACACGCAGTCGGAGTCCTCGTCGCACACGCTGCCGTCGAGGTAGTCCGCTTCGCAGACGCCGTCGCAATGGGCGATCGCGTCGCATTCCACGTCCTGGATGCAGGAGGTGGGGCACTGGGTGACGGGCTGGTCCGCAAGTTTCGAGCAGACGATGTCCAGGTAGTACCCGCAGTCGTCGGACGGGAGGTCCGCGCAGCCGGAGTCGTCATCGACCTGGGTGGAGGTGCACATGAAATTCGCGCACTCCGGGGTCTTTGCGAAGCCCTGACAGGTTTCCTGGTTTGCGCAACCGGAGGCCACGGTGAAGGTGTCGGGGCAGTTGGCCGCGTCCGCGCAGCAGGTACCGGAGTCGCAGCAGAACCCGTTGGAGCAGTGGAGGCTCTCGCACTGCTCGTTGACGGTGCAGGGTGACCCGTCGGGGAGCAGGTCGGTGAGCGTGACGGAGAGGGAGTAGTGGCCGGAGTCGCCGGAGGCGCCGTCCACGAACAGGTAGTACGTCTGGCCGGCCGCCAGCGGCTTGCCGATGGACTCCGCGCACTCACCGGACTTGCACGCGTCGGAGCAGGCCAGGGTTTCCTCTCCGCACATGTTGTTGGCGGTGGGCTTGAGGTAGAGCACCTGGTCGAAGGTGTCGGGGCCGAGAGAGGCCTTGATGTAGGCGGGGACGGTCGGTGTGACCTTGTAGACGCGGTCAGGGGCGCCCGCGCCTCCGCAGGTCGCCGCGTAGTCGGCCACCGCGCAGGTGGTTTCCCCCTCGAAGGTCTGGGTGCCGTTCACCGGCAGGATGGGGATGGCGTCTGCGCACTTGTCGCCGGAAGCCTTGGCAACGGTCGTCGTCTTGACGTAGAGCGACCAGTCGGTGAGGCTGCCTGCGTTTCCGACCATCTTGTCGCACACCTTGAGCTTCCAGACGCCTGCGGCGGTGGTGCCCTGGAACGCGCAGAGGCTGCCGGCGGTCTGGGGGTAGGAAGAGGTGAACGTGTTGTGGAAGTTGTCGTTGGTCTTGCCCCACTGGTTCCAGAGCAGGACGGACGTGCCGTCGGGGCCGGTGAGGGTGAGAGTGAGGTCGCCGATATTGCTGTGAGCGACCGCGGCCTTGACCTCCACGGTCTCGACAAAGGAGAGGCCGCCTGCGATGGTGAGGGACGTCTCGACGCAGGAGCCGTCCGGCACGGGGATCTCTGCGGGGCTGGCAGCGGAGACGCAGCCGGCCGCGGAGCAGATGGGCGTGCAGGTGCCCTTGCCCGGTCCGGCGATGCCGCCGACGCACGCGTCGTCGTAGCCGCACTGGTCGTCGCCTGCGTCATATGCGTGGGTCCCGCCGCAGGCAGCGACGCAGTTCTGGGCCTTCTGGCTGTTGTCGCAAGCGCCCTGGCCCGCGTTGAGGGCCGGGTTGCACGTGTCCACGGTGCAGGGGTTGCCGTCGTCGCAGGGTGGGGCCGCGGCCGGGAGGCATCCTGCGATGGGATCGCAGCTCTCCTCTCCGTTGCAGAAGAGGCCGTCTTCGCACGCTCCGTTGTCCGCGAGGTGGCCCACGAGGTTGAGGGCCTCGTCGCAGAAGTCCAGCGTGCAGTCGACGCCGTCCGTCAGGGTCGGTGCGGTGCCCGAGACGCAACCGAGGCCGGCGACGCAGGATTCCTTGCCGTTGCAGAAGAGGGTGTCATCGCACGCGTCGTGGTCCGGGTCATGCTGCACGCCCTTGACCGGGTCGCACCAGTCGATGGTGCATGCGATGCCGTCATCGACCGTGGGGAGGGTCCCGGGCAGGCAGCCCAGCGTGGGGCTGCACCATTCCAGCCCGTTGCACACGTCCGCGTCCGCGCACTTGTCGTGCTGCGGCGTGTGCACGACGGTCTGCACCCCCTCGTCGCAGAAGTCCACGGTGCAGGCGATGCCGTCGTCCAGGACCGGAGCTGCGGTGGGGGTGCATCCGACGTCGGGGTCGCACGCTTCGTACCCGTTGCAGAACAGGCCGTCGCTGCACGAGTCGTCGGAGGGCTTGTGGACCACCTGGTCGAAGTTCTCGTCGCAGTAGTCGAGGGTGCAGGGCACGCCGTCGGACAGAGCCGGGCCGGTGCCGGCCAGGCAGCCTGCGACGGGGTCGCACGTTTCGCTGCCGTTGCAGAACTTCCCGTCGTCGCAGGCAGCGTCCGATGGGGAGTGCTTGGGCTGGTCCAGGATCTCGTCACAGTAGTCGAGGGTGCAGGCGACCCCGTCGTCGAAGGTGGCGGGGATGCCCGGGAGGCACTTGCCGCCGCCGACGGAGGAGCAGGCCTCGACTCCGTTGCAGAAGAGGCCGTCGGAGCACGGGTCGCCCGCTCCGACGCAGATCCCCGCTGCGTTGCACTTGTCGGTTGCGGTGCAGAAGTTGCCGTCGTCGCACACGACGCCTGCGGGCTTGTTGGACTCCAGGCAGGTCCCGGTTGCGGGGTTGCACGCGGAGACCTTGCAGGGGCTGGTGGGAGCCGGGCAGGTCGGAATGGACGTGGGGGCCACGATGCACTGGCCGCCGAAGCACACGAGGCTGCCGTTGCAGACGTTGGTGTCGTTGGGGCAGTCGGAGTCGTTGACGCAGCCCTTGCACGCGGGGTCCGGGCTGGGCCCGCCGCCCAGGCAGGTGCCGTTCTGGCAATGGTCGTCGATGGTGCACAGCTCCTTGTCGTCGCAGGGCCATTCGTTGAACGTCCACTGGCAGCCGAGGGTAGCGAGGCAGGCGTCGTCGGTGCAGGGGTTTGCATCGTTGCACCAGGCGTCCTGCGGTGTGTGCACGACCTTGTCGAGGACGTCGTTGCATGCGTCCTGCGTGCAGCCCACGCCGTCAGAGACCTTCACGGCAGGGCCCGGCTGGCAGCCGGCGATGAGAGAGCAGACCTCGCTGCCGTTGCAGAAGAAGGTGTCCTGGCACGATGAGGCGTCGGGAGTATGGGTGATGACGTCCTGCTGTTCGACACAGAAGTCGACGGTGCAGGAGACGCCGTCATCGAGAGCGGGAACGGCGGTGGAGATGCAGCCGAGAGCCTTGTCGCAGACCTCGGGCCCGTTGCAGAAGAAGGAGTCGTCGCACAGCGAGCTGTCCGCGAGATGGACCAGCTTGTCCGCGACCTCGTCACAGGAATCGAACGTGCATGCCACGCCGTCGTCCACTGGGGGCGGGTTGCCCGGGAGGCAGCCCTCGATGACGTCACACACCTCTTTCCCGTTGCAGAACTCGCCGTCGTCGCACGCGAGGCTCTGCGGCGTGTGCTCCACCACGTCCTTCTCCTCGTTGCAGAAGTCCACGGTGCAGGGGATGCCGTCGTCCAGGCCTTCGAGGAAGCCGGCCTTGCAGCCGAACCCCGGGGAGCAGATCTCTGCGCCGTTGCAGAACTTGCCGTCCGAGCACTTCCCGTGCTGGGGCACGTGCAGCACCTTGTCCTCGGTTTCGCTGCACGAGTCTGCGGTGCAGGACACGTTGTCGTTGATGACGGGGGGGGAACCCGCGAGACAGCCGAAGACCTTGTTGCAGATCTCGATTCCGTTGCAGAACTTGCCGTCGTCGCACAGGGACTGGAGCGGGACGTGCTCGACCTTGTCGATCTCCTCGTCGCAGAAGTCCTTGGTGCATGCGACGCCGTCGCTGAGCACCGGAGGCACGCCGGGCAGGCACCCGGAAGCCGGGTCGCAGGACTCGATGCCGTTGCAGAAGAGGCCGTCGCTGCAGACCGTCGGGATTCCTCCGACGCAGGCTCCCTTGCCGTCGCAGGTAGCGCCCTGCATGCAGGGGTCGGTCAGGCTGCAGTTGACGCCTGCGGCAACGGGGGTGGGCTTGCAGAAGCCGGTGAACGGGTCGCAGGTGTTCTGGAGGCACTCGGTGTCCGCGGAGGGATCGCAGAGCACCGGGGAAGCGGGGTCGATCTCGCACTTCTTGTTGACGCAGATGAGGACGCCGTTGCAGATGTTGTCGTCCTCCCAGAAGAGGCAGTCCGAATTGGTGGTGCAGCTCCAGCCTCCGCATGCGTCGAAGTCGAAGTCGCCCGCGGTGCAGGTGCCGCCCACGCACTTGTCGTTCTTGGTGCAGGGTCCCGCGTCGCAGGGAATGGCGTTGGGGACGAAGGTGCAGCCGGCCACGGGGTCGCAGACGTCGTTGGTGCAGGGGTTGTCGTCGAAGCACTTCGAGTCGACGGGCTTGTGGGTCACCGTCTTGGCGTTCTCGTCGCAGGAGTCGACGGTGCAGGCCACGCCGTCGTCGACCTTCGGCGCGGCGCCGGACTGGCATCCGATGGCGGGGTTGCAGATGCGCGGGCCGTTGCAGAAGATGCCGTCGTCGCACAGGGCGTCACTGGGGAGGTGGAGGATGGCCCCGGTGGCCGGGTCGCACGAATCGCTGGTGCAGGCGATGCCGTCGCTTACGGGCAGCGGGACGCCCGGGAGGCATCCGAGTGCGGCATCGCAGGACTCGACGCCGTTGCAGGAGTTGCCGTCGTCGCACAGCGTGCTGTCCGCGGTGTGGAAGACCTGGTTGAGGGTCTCGTCGCAGGAATCGACGGTACAGGATACGCCGTCGTCGAGGGAAGCGAGGGGCTTGGAGGTGCAGCCGACGCCCGCTGCGCACTGCTCGCTGCCGTTGCAGTAGAGGCCGTCGTCGCAGAGGGCGTTGACCGGGACGTGGAGCACTGCGTCGAGGGTCTCGTCGCACACGTCGAGGGTGCAGGCGAGGGAATCATCGAGTGCGGGAGACGTCCCCGGTTCGCATCCGGTGGTGGGGTTGCACAGCTCCTGGCCATTGCAGAACAGGTTGTCGGAGCAGGTGGAATGGACGGGGGAGTGGAGGACCCCGTCGAGATCCTCGTCGCACAGGTCCGCGGTGCAGGCGACCCCGTCGTCGATGGTCGGAGGCGTGCCGGGGAGGCACCCGACCGCGGGGTTGCAGGTCTCGGTGCCGTTGCAGAAGAGGCCGTCGCTGCAGGTGACCGGATCCTCGATGCACAGCCCTGCGTTGTTGCACGCGCCGGGTCCGGTGCACTTGTTGCCGTCGTCGCAGGGGGTGCCGGCGGGACGGGCGGCAAACGTGCAGGTGCCGGTGAGCGGAGCGCAGGTGGAGACGAGGCATCCGCCGTTTTCGGGGGTCGGGCAGACCACGGGCGTGCCGGGCTTCACCGCACACTTGCCGTTGAAGCAGAAGAAGTCGCCGTTGCACTTGTTGCCGTCGTTGGGGCAGTCTGCGTCGACCTGGCAGAGACACTGGGGCGGAGTGGTTGCGCCGGGCTTGCACTCACCCGCGGAGCAGGAGTCGCCCTCGGTGCAGATGTTGTCGTCGTCGCAGGCTGCGTTGTTTGCCGCGTTGACGCAGCCAGCGTTGGGCGAGCAGGAGTCGTCGGTGCAGGGGTTGTCGTCCTGGCACAAGGCGTGGTTGGGCGCGTGGAGGACGACGTCCGCGGCCTCGTCGCAGGAGTCCGCGGTGCACGCCCAGGCGTCCGGCACCTTCGGGGCCTGGCCCTTGACGCAGCCCTTGGTGGGGTGGCAGTACTCGGGGCCGTTGCAGAAGAGGCCGTCGTCGCAGAACGTGTCGGACAGCTCGTGCGTGACGAACTGGAGATTCTCGTCGCAGAGATCCACGGTGCATGCGACGCCGTCGTCCACGGCAGGGGCCTGGCCGGGCAGACAGCCGAGCACTGCGCTGCAGGTTTCCGCACCGTTGCACCAGGCGCCGTCGTCACAGGCTGCGTCCACCGGCACGTGGACGACCTGGTCGACCGTCTCGTCGCAGAGGTCCTGGGTGCAGTCGATGCCGTCGGAGATAAGGGCAGTCTGGTTGGCGGGCTTGCAGCCTTCCACGGGGTCGCAGGTTTCGGCGCCGTTGCACCACTTGCCGTCGTCGCACGCGAGGTTGGACGGGATGTGGACGACCAGGTCCGAGCCCTCGTCGCAGAAGTCCGCGGTGCAGGGGACGCCGTCATCCACCACGGGGGGGATTCCGGGCGAGCAGCCGGTCTGCGGGTCGCACGTCTCCTCGCCGTCGCAGAACAGGCCGTCGCTGCAGTCGAAGGGGGTGTGTGCGCACAGGGCGCCGGATGCGTCCTGGACGCAGGTGTCCACGGTGCAGATGTTGCCATCGTCGCAGTCGGTGGCCTTGAAGCACTCGACCAGCTTGAGGAAGAGGATCCAGTTGTCGAGTGTGCCCGAGTCTCCCGCGGCCCAGTCCTGGACCACGAGCTTCCAGGTGCCTGCGCCGACGAGGCCGTCGAACACGGACATGCTGCCCGGGCCTGCCGGGGCGTCGATGTCGTAGACCTTGTAGATGTCGTCGGCCGCGCCGCCCGACTTGTTGTGGAGGAAGAGGGTCTTGGTGCCGTTGGTGAGGGACAGGAAGAGGTCGCCGACGTGCGGGTGGGTGATCATCACCTTGACGTACGCGTCTGCGATCTCGCCGTCGGAGGCGACGGCCACGGAGCTGGACACCACGGTCGGCTGGTTGTCCGGGATGGGGGTCGGGAAGGGTCCGGCGGGCACGAACGGGACGCCCGGGATCGGCTTGCAGACCTTCTCGACCGGGTCGCAATAGTCGTAGAGACCGCAGTCTTTGTGGGTGGTGCAGGGTGCGACGCAGTGTTCCACCAGCGGGAACAGGCAGGTGCCGGTAGCCGGCTCGCACGTGTCGTCGGTGCAGGGGTTGGTATCCGCGCAGGGCTTGTCTGCGTGGAGGCAGCCGGCCTGGGGGTCGCAAAGGTCGATGGTGCAGAGGTTCGGCTTTCCGCCGAGGGTGTCCGTGCAATCGACGGTGGTGTGCTTGCACCAGCCGACGTAGCATTCGTCCGCGGTGCAGGCGTCGTCGTCATCGCACTGGGAGTCCACGGTGCAGTCGTCGTCGGTCACGAGGTAGAGGGACCAGGCCCAGAACTGGCCGCTTCCGTTGCCGCCGTTGACGTCGGTGACGGTGACGGTCCAGTCGCCGCCCATGGAAGTTCCGTCGAAGAGGGACATGGTGCCGGGGCCGGTGGGGGCCAGGCCGAAGTCCCAGGTCTGGTAGACGTTGTCGACGTTGTCCGCGACGTTGGAGGACTTGAGCGTGACGGTCTTGCCCGCGTGGGCCAGCGTGGCTTTGAGGTCGCCGCGGTACTGGTGGGAGACGTACACCTTTGCGTGGACGTTGGTCACGGGCTTGGTCCCCGTGACGGTGATGGTGCTGGCCGCGGTGAGCGTCCCGGGGCCGAGGTCGATGGGCTTGGGCAGATCGGTGGCGTCGTAGGGCTTGCCCGGGATGTCCTTGCAGACCAGGTCGGCCATGACGCAGGCCTGGTCCACGCCGCAGTCGTAGTCGTCCTCGCAGGGGACGCACTCGTCCATCGGGGTGGAGGAGCAGACGCTGTCCGGCCCGCATGCATCCTCGGTGCACGACTCGCCGTCGTCACATTCTTCCTTGACGGTGCAGGGCGGGAAACCGTTCTCGAGGAAGTCCAGGTACTCGGACATGAGTGCCTTGAGCTGGATCGACGTGGCGTCGAGCGCGGCGAACGGCAGGCTGGTTGCGATGGTCCGGTAGCCCGAAGCGGGGTCTTCGGAGACGACGACCGCGGGGTAGGAGGTGCCGCCCCCGTTGGAGAAGATGGGGATGCCGCCGGAGAGGCGCTTGAGCACATCCGGGAAGCTGTTGAACAGCACGCTCTGCTTGACCTTGTAGGAGAGCCCGTAGCAGAAGTTGCGACCGGTCAGGGGTCCGTCCAGCAGCGGGTCGCCATCGGAGACGCCGTCGACCTTGAAGTACGCGTGCAGGGGCATGGAGGGGTCGACGAACCAGGTGTCGCTGCCCTCCATGTAGACCTTGCCGCCTGCGTCGAGGTAGTCGGCCAGGAGCGATGCCTCGGCCGCGGACAGCACGTGTCCGTTGCCGTAGAGGCCGAGCACGACGAAGACGCCGTCGAGCACGGTGAGGTCGGTAAACGTCGTGAGGTCCTGGACCACCTGTGCGGACCGGCCGGTGCTCTGGATGGCGGTTTCGAGGGCCGCGGCGAAATCGGAGGACACGTCGGACGGGCTCCAGATGGCGTAGCCCCCTGCCAGCAGGACATGGAGGGTGATCTTGAGGGTATCGACGAGGCAGCCGTCGGAGACCTGGAGGACGACGGTATGCACGCCGGTATCCTCGGGGCCGTCGGGCGCCACCTGCATGTCCACGGAGTGCTGGCCGTTGACCCAGTTGTACTTGGCACTGGCGAGGGAGACGAAGTCCGGTCCCGAAACCATGGAGAAGGTCAGGGACTGGTTGGGCTGCGGGTCCTTGGCCGAGACCTTGACGACGGTGGTCTTGGTCCAGAGCAGGGAGAGGGGTGCGATGGAGGAAACGAACTCGGGCGCCCAGCCCGGGCAGACGCGGAAGGTGTCGGCGCGGAAGGCGTTGAGGTCGTAGGAGGATGCGGCCCCGACATAGAGGCCGATTCGAACCTTCTGTCCGAGGTAATTCGAGGGGAGGGAGACGCTCTGGGTTCCCGCTTCGAGATCCTGAACGTAGGACTGGACCGAGAAGAGGTCCGCCTGTGCGATGTCGGCGCTGGTGGTGATGGCCAGGCCTGCGTCGATGGTTCCCTTGTAGTGGTCGAGCTCGCGGTCGTACTGGACGGTCACGTGGGTCTGACCGACGAGGGACAGCCAGGGCGACAGGAGGAAGCTGGCGACCGGCGCGACCTCGGGCTGCCACGAGAACCGGACGTAGTTGTCCGGACCCAGGGGGCCGGTGTTGCCGCAGCCCCAGTTGTCGGCCGTGGGGCCGGCGAGGTCCTTCACGGCCCAACCGATCGCGGAGAGGTTGGCGCACGAGACGAAGGACTGGATGTAAGGGATTGCGAGATAGCAGGGGTCGATGGGGGTGTACGTGCACAGCCCGTCGACGCAGAGGTCCTGGGTGCAGTCGTCGTTGTCGGTAGCGCAGTCCGCGTCCGCGGTGCAGCAGTTCTCCGGCAGGCCGGCGCTGGGTGGGGCCTGGTACGCGGAGATGTTGCGGCATGCACCGAAGATGCACTTGTCCCAGGTGCAGGGGTTGTCGTCGTTGCAGACCACGGATTCGTCGGTCTCCTTGCAGATGCCCTTGATGTCGGGATTCTGGCACTTGAACTTCACGCAGAGGTCCTGGGTGTAGTTCTTGCCGTCATAGCAGTCCGCGTTGGAGGAGCAGCAATTGAGGAAGGGGTCGAGGGTGTTGACCTGGTAGGTGCAGACGTGCTGTGCCGCGTCGCAGCTGCCCAGGTAGCACTCGTTGTCGGTCTGGCAGTCGAGCGCGGAGGTGCAGCACTTGGGATTGGTGACGTGCTTGCAGGTCTTGGAGATGCAGACGTCGGACGTGCAGATGTTGAAGTCGTCGCAGTCCTTGTCCTGGGTGCAGCAGTTGACGATCTCGACGTTCTTGCAGGTGTCCGTCAGGGGGTCGCAGGAGTCCACGGTGCAGAAGATGCCGTCGTCGCAGTCGGCCGCGGTGGAGCAGCAGTCCGGCTTGAACGTGTGGAGGCACTTGTTGGTCAGGAGGTTGCAGGTATCGACGGTGCAGTCGTTCTGGTCATTGCAGGAGGAGTTGGCCTCGCTGCAGACGGTGGGGTCGTCCTTGTGAGTGCAGGCGCAGCTGGTGCACTTGTCGATGGTGTAGGGGTTGCCGTCGTCGCAGTCGTTGGCGGAGAGGCAGCAGGATGTGTCCAGGACGATGTGCTGGCAGGTATGGTCCGCGAGGCAGACGTCGTCGGTGCAATCGCATCCGTCGTCGCAATCTGCGGTGACCTGGCAGCAGTTGGGGAGGGTGACGTCGGGTCCGTAGCGGCACTCGTGGTTGATGCACGCGTCCACGTTGCAGGGGTTGCCGTCGTCGCACTCTGCGTTGGCGAGGCAGCAGGCAGGGATCTCGACGAAGATGCAGGAGCCTGTCTCGCCCTGGAGCTGGCAGAGGTTCTGCGTGCAGGAATTGGAGTCGTTGCAGTCGGAGTTGGCGGTGCAGCATCCCTGGAAGGGGATGTGGGAGCACTTGCTCGCGATGCAGGCGTCCTGGGTGCAGGGGTTGTCGTCTGCGAGGCACGGGGTGACTGCGTCGCAGTAGAGCGGGTCCTTGGTGTGCTGGCAGAGGAACGCCTGGCACCAGTCGATGGTGGAGGGGTCGGAGTCGTTGCACTCGGTGTGCACGGTGCAGCAGCCTACCACCGCGGGGTCCTGCTCGTGGACGCAGGTGGAGGCGTTGAGGTCGCAGGTGTCGATGGTGCAGGGGTTGCCGTCGTCGCACGCGGCGTCGGACGTGCAGCAGTTGGGGTCGGGCACCGGCCCGTGGCGGCACTCGTGAGCGATGCACTTGTCGATGGTGCAGGGGTTGGCGTCATCGCACTTCGGGTCCGGCTCGGCTTCGCAGCACTTGGGATCGCCGCCGTCGACGTAAACGCACTGGTTGGTGGACAGCTTGCACATGTCGACGGTGCAGTACAGACCGTCGTCGCAGTCGGACTCCGCGACGCAGCAGCCGGGCTCCGCGTCGTTGACGCAGAGGCCGCCCTGGCAGGAATCCACGGTGCAGAGGTTGAAGTCGTTGCATTCTGCGTCGGAGGTGCATTCGGAGCACATGTTGTCGATGCAGCCCCAGCCCGGAGGGCATTCGTACTTGGACACGCAGCAGCTGCCGTCCCAGCCGAACTTGCACTTGAAGTTGCCCTCGCCCACGAAGACGCACTGGTGCCACCCGCAGGCGATGCCGTCGTCGCAGGTGGCCGCGTCGTAGTAGTCTTTGCAGGGTCGGGACACACGGAAGATGGCGACGTCGCGCGAATCCGGGTTTTCGAGCTCGACCCACTGTCCCGCTTCGCTGGCGGCCAGGACGAGAGCGACGACGTGGTGACCGAAGGGAACGTCATCCACCACCGCGGTGGTGCCGGAAGCGACCTGCTTCTGGAAGACATCGTCGAGGTAGACGTTGACCACGTGGTCGGCGTCGGGCCAGTTCCAGTTGAGGATCGTGAACGTGACGGTCACGGGAGTGAGCGGTACTCCCTGATCGATGAGCGGGATATTGGCGGGGTCGGTGATGAGGAGGGTGGGCTCCGAGCTGGCCGGGAGAGCCTGGTGCCCGAGAAGGACCTCGAGGATCTCGGAGAAGCTGTCTGCTCCGGAATCCGGGGCCATGGGCTCACGGAGGTCCGCACACCCGGCTGCGACCAGTAATGCCGCAGCCAGCGGCGGAAGCAACGCTTGCAACGTTTTCTTCGGGACTGACATCTACGGCCTCCAACGCTCGGTTGTCGCTTCCCGGCCACCCGCTCGATGGCTGAGGGCGCAACGTGTCCGATCCTACGAACGACCAGACTTATTATCAACTAAACTATCAAGTTGCGGGCCAGCGTTCTGGTTCCGCAGGTCGAATTGTCATATCGAACGGGGGAATCGCGCCACGCTCGCACGGATTTTTAAGCAAATACTATGCCTGTTTCTAGGGCTACTGGGGCGGGTCGATCCTGCCCGATCCATGCACAGTTCCGGGGGTGGATGTGGCAGCGAGTGTGCCCTTCTGTCACAGGACGGTAGTTCTGTGGGGTTTCAAGCGCAGGGGAGGGGTCTGCAAAAAGGTAACAGACAGGAACAGTTTAGTGGTGGCGGTTCAGAGCGAGTCCGGGTCGGAGTAGCCGATGCGCATCTGCTTTTCGGCCACGGTGCCGACGTTGATGATCAGGACGTAGAAGTAGCCTTCCGGGTTGTCCGGGATCTCGACGATTTCGAAGGAGGACCCCGCGACGCCGAAGTAGATTCCGTTCTCGCCCTGCTGGAGATCGCCCGCGACCGCGGCCGCGTGGTCCTCCTGTGTGGGCTTGGCGAACTCGCAGGAGAAGCCGACGTACTTCACGACGAGGTCGACGTTGGAAGCGGTGTCGGTGGTCATGTCCACGAGGTCGACCTTGAGGGGATTGAGGTTCCCCTGATTCTTGGTGCTCTTCTCGGAGAAGTAGAAGGTGCGGCTCTCTCCCGGGGCAAAGGGGTAGTAGTACTTCTCACCGTTCTCCAGGTATTCGGATTCGTCATCTTCCTCGCAGGACGGGGCGCCGCCGCAGGCATTGGGGGAAGCGCCGCCGCCGCAGGGGACTCCCGGGTCGCACTCGCCGCAGTAGACGGTCCCCCCGCAGCCGTCTGCGATGGTGCCGCATTCTGCCTTGCGGTCCTTGCAGGAGAGGGGCGTGCAGGTGCCGGGTCCGCAGGCGCTGGGTTTGCCGCCGCCGCAGTTCTGGGAGGAGGGACAGGCTCCGCAGTTCAGCATGCCGCCACAGCCGTCCGGGACGGTTCCGCAGTTGGCGCCTGCGTCCTGGCAGACGATGGGCGGGCATCCGCCCTGGGGGAAGCACTTGCCGGTGGAGCCATCGGCGCGGGTGCAGTCTGCTCCGGGTGGTGTGCATGCCGACGCGTCGGAGCAGCACGGGGGATGCGGGAACGGGGGGGGAACGTCCTGGAGGGGCTGGCACTTTCCGGAAGCGTTGCAGAGGTTTCCGGCCGGGCAGTGGCAGGAGGAGAAGCAGACGACGGCAGAGGAGACGCACTGTCCGTAGGCGTTGCACTGGGTGTCGCCGGAGCAGGAGCCGCAGCTTCCGCCGCAGCCGTCCCCGCCGCAGGTCTTGCCCTCGCAGGAAGCCAGCTTGATCTCGCCGTCGCAGTCGTCGTCTGCGAGGTTGAAGCAGGACTCGCTGGCGCCCGGATGGACGTCTTTGTTGATGTCGTCGCAGTCGCCGGCCACGAGGGCGGAATAGGGGGGGGTGGGAGCACAGAGGCACGCGGTTTCCGCCCCCCCGAACTCGTCCTTGTCCGCGTCGATGAACAGGTCTTTGCACCCCTGGGCTCCGGCCTCGTCGGTCTTTCCGTCGAGGTCGTCGTCCTTGCCGTTGCATTTCTCGGGCTGGGCCGGAACGCCGGTGTCCTGTTGAACGTCCTGTTCCGGCAGCTCCCCTCCGATGTCGACGCGCTCAGCCGTGTCGGGCGCGACCGCTGGAACGTCGGGGAAATCGGGGGGGGCGGGGCAATCTGCGAGCCTGCATGCGTCGAGAGTCACGGACTCGATGACGGTCTTGCCGCACGCGGCGGACGCGATGAGAACGCAGCCAATGCACGCCAGTCTGAACGCCACGCCGACTCCTCCCCGGCAGGGGTGAGGACATGATAGCCTGCTGCGGAGGGTGGGTCAAATTGGCGGACGCGGCGGGGGTGCGATATAACCGGTGGGGATGCGGGGGGTACGAATGGAGCGGTCGCAAGGGGGGTCGGCGCAACTGGTTCGGGTGCTGGGGTTCTGGGCCACGGCCGCGCTGGTGATCGGGTCGGTGATCGGGTCCGGGATCTTCAAGAAGCCTGCGCTGATGGCGGGCCAGCTCGGGTCGCCGGAATGGCTGGTGGCGGCCTGGGTCATCGCGGGGGCGCTGACGCTTGCGGGGGCGCTCACGAACGCGGAAATAGCGGGGATGATCTCGGAGACGGGCGGACAGTACGTGTTCTTCGAGAAGATGTACGGGAAGTTCGTGGCCTACCTGTATGGGTGGGCGGTGTTTGCGGTGATACAGACGGGCTCCATCGCTTCCATCACGTGGGTGTTTTCGGAGTACAGCCAGTTCTTCTTCCCGCTTCCCCGGCTTTCGCCGGAGACGGAGGCCTCCGTGGTGCTTCACCTGCCGTTCATCGGGGACATCCAGCCGCTCGCGCACTTCGGGGTGAAGCTGCTGACCATGGCGGTCATCGCGGGGCTGACCACGGTCAACTACCTCGGCGTTCGGTTCGGGGGGTCGGTGCAGGTCCTGTTCACGAGCCTGAAGGTAGCGGCGATCCTGGTGCTGGTGACCGCGAGCCTGCTGTTCTTCGACGGCTCTGCGCAGAACTTCACGCAGGACGCGGCCGCTGCGCCCGCTGCGGGAGGGGGCTTCCTGCTGGCTCTCGTGGCCGCGCTCTCGGGCGCGTTCTGGGCGTACGACGGGTGGAACAACATCACCTACGTGGCGGGCGAAGTCCGGGAGCCGCAGAAGACGATCCCCAGGGCTCTGCTGGTGGGGACGCTGGTGGTGATCGCGGTGTACGTCCTCGTGAACCTGGCGTACCTCTGGGTGCTGCCGGTGGAGGGGATGGCCGCGTCGCAGCTCGTGGCGTCGGACGTGGCTCGGCGGGTGCTCGGGCCCATGGGCGGAGCGTTTGTGGCGGCCGCGGTGATGGTCTCGACGTTCGGGACATCCAACGGGACGATCCTGGCCAGTGCGCGCTGTCATTTCGCGCTGGCGCGAGCCGGCCGTTTCTTCCCGTCGGTGGGCGGGGTGCACCCGCGTTTCCAGACTCCGGGAACCTCGCTTGCGTGGCAGGCGGCATGGGCGTGCGTGCTGGTGGTGACCGGCACGTTCGACACGTTGACCGACACGCTGATCTTCGTGAGCTGGGTGTTCTATGCGCTGGGAGCCGCGGGCGTTTTCGTGCTGCGTCGGCGGATGCCGGACGCCCCGCGGCCGTACCGCGTGCCGCTCTACCCGTGGCTGCCTGGGGTGTTCGTGCTGGTAGCCACGGCATTCGTTGCGATCACCCTGGCAAACGACGTGGCTGCGTACGTGCGGGGGGAGACGCCGTTCGTGACGTCGGTGTTCGGGCTGGCACTGGTTGCTGCGGGCGTGCCGCTGTATGCGTTCTTCGGCGCGCGATCCCGCGCTTTACGATCCGAGGTCCCTCATCTATAATCCGTCCCCTTGAAGGTTGGGGGGCCGTCTCATGCAACGGATTGCACAGTACTTGCGACCCAGGACGCTGGAGGAAGCCGTAGCCCTGCTCAAAGAGCGCCGCGGCAAGGCGGTGGCGCTGGCGGGAGGCACGAGCCTTGCGCTCCGGGCGCCTGCGGGGGTCGACACGCTGGTGGACATCACGCAGCTGGGGCTGTCGGGCGTGGTGGAGGAGGCGGACCACGTGAGGGTCCTCGCGTGCACGCGCATTGCCGATCTGATCTCCGCGCCGGCGGTGCAGGGGCTGTATGGCGGCGTGCTGGCAAAGGCCGCGGCCCGGGTTGCTTCCACGCCCTTGCGGCACATGATCACGGTGGGGGGCAACGCGGTGCAGGTGCTTGCGTGGTCCGACCTCCCGGGCGTGCTGCTGGCTCTCAACGCGCAGTTCGTGGTGGCTGGCGACGGGCAGCAGAAGGTGGTGCCGGCGCAGAAGTTCTATGCCGGCCACCCGCGCACGCTCCTGGCGCAGCACGAGATCGTGACGGAGATCCGGATCCCGCGTCCTGCGGGACGGTGCCATGCCGCGTTCGTGAAGGTGTCCAAGACCGCTTTCGACTATGCGGCGCTGTCGGTGACGGTGACCGCGGGATTCGAGTCGGACGCGGTCAAGGAATGTGCGGTGGTGCTGGGGTCCGTGCGGCCCCTTCCCATCCGCGTGAAGGTGGCGGAGGACGAGGTGGTGGGCCGAGTGCCGACGCGGGACGACGTGGTCCGTGCCGCGGCGCGGGCTGCCGGCGGCGTGGACCCGTCGCCCGACTTCCGGTACACGAAGGAGCTGAAAGGCCAGCTCATCAAGACGTGGGTGAAACGCTGTGTGCGGGCTGCGCTGCAGGTCCGGTGACGAGGAGGGAGCCATGAAGGTGACGCTGACGATCAACGGCGAGAAGATTGCGTGCGAGGCGCCCGCGGACGAGAAGCTGCTGGACACGCTCAGGCGGCTGGGCTTCACGGGAGCCAAGAAGGGCTGCGGCGAGGGCACCTGCGGGAGCTGCGTGGTGCTCATCGACGGCAGACCGGCCAACTCGTGCCTCGTGTTCACCGCGTCAGTAGAGGGGCGGACGGTGACGACCATCGAGGGGCTGGGCGACCCGGCGCACCCCCACCCTATCGAAGAGGAGTTCGTGAAGGCCGGAGCGGTGCAGTGCGGCTTCTGCACGCCGGGGATGGTGCTGTCGGCCAAGGCGCTGCTGGACGTGAACCCGTCTCCGACGGAGGAGCAGATCAAGGCAGCGCTGGACGGGAACCTGTGCCGGTGCACCGGGTACGTGAAGATCATCGAGGCGGTCCGCAACGCGGCGGTCCGCGCCGCGGCACAGCCGGGCAAGTAGGAGGGGGACATGACCGACGCGCGTGATTTCAAGGTAGTCGGACACTCGGTGACGAAGCTGGACGGCCTGGGGCTGGCGACGGGGCGGGAGAAGTTCGTGGCGGACGACCTGCCGCAGGGGACGCTGCATGCGCGCATCCTCGAGAGTCCGTATGCGCATGCGCGGCTGTCGAGCATCGACACGTCCAAGGCGTTGCAGGTGCCCGGGGTTCGGGCGGTGTTGACGCACCGGGACGTGCCGCGGGTTGCGCACACGACCGCGGGCCAGGGCTACCCGGAGCCGTCGCCGTACGACACGTTCTGCCTGGACGACAAGGTCCGGTTTGTCGGAGACCGGGTGGCCGCGGTGGCGGCGGACACCCGGGAAGCGGCCCAGGCAGCGCTGGAGAGCATCAAGGTGGAGTATCACCAGCTCGAGGCGATCCTGGATGCGCGGGATGCGTTGAGGCCGTCTGCGCCGGTGATCCACGACGAGCCTGAGGCTCACGTGATCATCCCGATTCCGTACGAGCCGAAGCGGAACGTCGCGGCGCGGGTGCACGCGGTGGTGGGGGATGCGGAAGCGGCGTTTGCGGCCGCGGACGTGGTGGTGGAGGGGGAGTTCGAGACGCACTATGCGCAGCACTGCCCCATCGAGCCGCACGTGACGCTCACCTACCTCGACGGCCGGGGGAGGCTGGTCATCCGGACGAGCACGCAGGTGCCGTTCCACGTCCGGCGGATCGTGGCGGAGCGGCTGGGGCTCTCGGTGTCCGACGTGCGGGTGATAAAGCCGCGCATCGGCGGCGGGTTCGGGGCCAAGCAGGAAGTGCTGCTGGAGGACGTGTGCGGTGCGTTGACGCTCAAGACGGGCAAGCCGGTGCTGCTGGAGTACTCGCGCTCGCAGGAGTTCGTGAGCGCGCGGACGCGGCACCCGCAGATCCTGAAGGTGAAGGCGGGAGCCCGCAAGGACGGGACGCTGACCGCGTACAGCCTGGACATCATCATGAACACCGGAGCCTACGGGTCGCACGCGCTCACGGTGATATGCAACTCCGGGAGCAAGACGCTGCCCCTGTACCGCTGGGAGAACCTCCTGTTCCAGGGGGTGACGGTCTACACGAACATGCCCGTCGGGGGAGCGTACCGCGGGTACGGAGCGACGCAGGCGTACTTCCCGCTGGAGTGCCTCATGGACGAGCTGGCGGAGAAGCTGGGGATGGACCCCATCGAGCTGCGGCAGCGCAACCACATCCAGGTTGGGCAGTCGAGCCCGATATTCAAGGCGCTTGGGGAGGGCAAGGAAGGGGTCGAGCAGACCATCGACAGCTGCGGGCTGGACCGCTGCATCGAGCTGGGAGCCAAGGAGATCGGCTGGGCCGAGAAGCGGGGCAAGGGGCGCAACGCCCCGGGTCCGGTGAAGCGGGGCGTTGGGATGGCCTGCCTGATGCAGGGCTCGAGCATCCCGCAGATCGACATGGGCTCGGTGTACATCAAGATGAACGAGGACGGCCGCTTCAACATGATGCTGGGGGCCACGGACCTGGGCACGGGCAGCGACACGATCCTCGGGCAGGTGGCGGCAGAGGTGCTGGGATGTCCGGTGGGGCATCTGCTGGTGTACTCGTCGGACACGGACATGACGCCCTTCGACGTGGGAGCCTACGCTTCCAGCACGACGTACCTGACGGGGCAGGCGGTGATCAAGGCGGCCCAGCAGGTGGCGGCGCAGGTACGGGCGGTAGCTGCGCGGCTGCTGTCCGTGGCAGCGGACGCGGTGACGCTTTCCGGGGCCGAGTGCCATGCGCCGGACGGCCGCAAGGTGACGTTTGCGGATGTGGGGCGGCACTCGTTGTACGTGGAGGGGCAGCACCAGATTCAGGGGGTGGGATCGCACATTACGGGCAAGTCTCCGCCGCCGTTCTCCGCGCATTTCGCGGAGGTGGAGGTGGACACCGAAACGGGGTTCGTGAAGGTCTTGAAGTACGTGGCCGCGGTGGATTGCGGGACGGCCATCAACCCGCAGCTTGCCGAGGGTCAGACGGACGGAGCGGTGCTCAACGGGATCTCGTATGCGCTGACCGAGGAGTACCTGTTCGACAAGCGCGGGAAGATGCAGAACGACAGTTTCAACTACTACAAGATCTTCTCGACCGCGGACATGCCGGAGCTCAAGACGATCCTGGTGCCGACGTACGAGCCCACGGGTCCGTTCGGGGCCAAGAGCGTCAGCGAGATCGGGATCAACGGCCCGATCCCGGCCATAGCCAATGCGATCTACGATGCCGTCGGAGTGCGGCTGTACCGCTCTCCGTTCACGCCGGAGAAGGTTCTCAAGGCGCTGGGCAAGCTGTAGGGCACTTTCGGGGGACTCCTTGGAAAGCGGGGACCGTGCCGGCGGCGGGAAGCCCGGCAAGCGGTGGCAGCGGGTGGTATTGAGTGCGATGCTGACGCTGCTGGTGGTTCCTGCGGTCGCGTGGTTTGCGCGGGGCGATCTGCATGCCCTGGCCGACTGGAACCTGGCCTGGGGGAGCTTCCTTGCGGTGCTGCCGTTCTATGTCCTGGCGGTGGTGGCCCGGGGGGCGCGGCTCAAGCTCATCCTGAGGACCCGGGGCTCGCTGGCGACGTGCTCGTCGATCTCCGCGATCCACGTGATGATGACGAAGGTGCTTCCTTTCATGACCGGCGAGCTGACGCTTCCACTGCTGTTGAAGCGGCAGGGGATTGCGGGCTACCTCGTGGGGTCCGGGGTGCTGGTGGGGCTGCGGTTCATCGACTTCCTCGTGTTGTTTGCGTCGCTGTTCCTCTCCGCGCTGCTGGCGAGGCCGGACTACCTGTCGGAGTTCGGGCTGCACGTGGCCGCGGGTTTCGTGCTGTGCCTTGCGGGGTTCGGCGTGGTGGTGGCGCTGCTGCTGCGGCTGCTGCCTTCGCCGGCCTGGGTGCGCAGGTGGCTTCCGGAAGCCCGGGAGGTGGTCCCGGGGGCCGGGGGGACGCGGGGAGACCTGGTGCGCATTCTGGCCGGATGCACGGGGCTGACCGCGGTTGCGTGGACAGTGGTGTTCGTGAGCTACGCGGCGCTGTTGCCGTGGGCGGGCGTCGCGGGCCTGACGCCCGCGCAGGCGGTGCTGGCGTGCACTGCGGCGTCTGCCGCGGGGCTGCTTCCGGTCAACACGTTCCTGTCGCTGGGCACGTGGGAAGCCGGGTGGGCCGCGAGCCTTTACCTGGTGGGGGTGGACCCCTCGTTCGGCGTGGTGGTCGGGTTCCGGATGCACGTGGCCATGTTCGTCTTCAATGCGGCATACGCGCTGATGGGGCTGTGGGTGCTGGGGCGCAAGCCGGGACAGGGTGGAGCCGCGGGCACGGGGGCGGGAGCATGACGGGGAGCAGGGAGCGCAACGCCACGCTGGACTTCGTGCGGGGCTCGCTGGTTCTCGTCATGGTGGCATACCATGGAGTTTCCGTGGGCGTTGGGGCAGGGCTCTTGTGTGGAGCCGATGCGGTCATCACCGCGCTGACATTCGTGTCGCACGCCTTCGTGTTCCTGGCAGGGGGGATGTGCGGCTGGCACTACGCACCGCGGTGGGCTGCGTCCCCGGGGACGGTTCGCAGGAGGCTCCTCGTGCGTGCCGGCAAGCTGCTCTTGCTCGTTGCTGCGCTCAACGCCTTGCGGGTTCTTCTGCTGGGAGCGGATGCATGGGCGGCTGCCAGGGAGGAGGCCGGGTCGGTCCTGGCGCTGGTCGGACGTGTGCTTTGGACCGGCGAGGGGGAGCTGGTCTCGTTCGAGATCCTGTACTTCATCGCGCTCGTGCTCCTCCTGTTCGGCCTGGTGGGCAGGTTGCGTGCGTGGGCCTGGGCGGCCGCCGCGCTGGCCCTGCTTCCGTTTTCCGGGCCCGGCGCCATCCCGATGCGACTGTTCTTTGGAGTTGCCGGGGTTGCGGCGGGGATCGCGCTGGGAGGGACGTCGGCGACCCGCTGGCTGGAGCGGGCCCGCCCCGTTGCCCTGCTGGCTCCCATTGGGATCGTGGCGGTCCAGGCGTGGGGCCGGGCGGGGCTGGCTTCTCTGGGGCTTGGGCTGCCGTGGCAGCGGCTATTGATGCTGTTCGAGATCCTGCTGTGGTGTGGGTCCGCGGCCGGGATCGCCGGGCTCGTGTGCGGAAGCAGGCCCGCCGGGTGGGTCGTATCGTTGGGGCGGAACCCGCTTCTGGGGTATATCGTCCAGATGTTCTTCATCGTCGCGGCATGGACCCTTCTGGCGCGACTTGGCATCGGGGAGTGGGCGGGCTACGCTGCCGGAGTAGCGGCCTGCGCCGGCTTCCTGGTGGCCCTGGTGCGGGGCCTGGAGTGGGCCCGGTCGCGTGCGGCATGGGTGGACCGCTGCTACGCCGCGGTGTTCGAGTGATGCGAACGGCTTGACAGCCGGATGCGGTTCTGGTTCTCTTCCGCTGGCCGGCAACGGAGCGGCTGTGAGAGGTTGACATGGCGATCGCAGGGAAGGTGTGCATCGTCGGGCTCGGGTACGTGGGGCTTCCCCTCGGGGTGGCGCTGGCCCGGAAGCACGACGTGATTGGCTTCGACATCAACGTTCGGCGGGTGGAGGAACTGAAGGCTGGAACGGATCGGACACGCGAGGTGACCGCGGAGGCGCTGGCAGCGACGCGCATGCAGTTTTCCGCGGATCCCGGGGTCATTCGCGAGTGTCCGTACGTCATCGTGACCGTTCCCACGCCCATCGACGAGCACAAGATGCCGGACCTTCGGCCGGTGGTGTCGGCCACGCGCACGGTGGGCAGGCACATGCGGCGGGGGACGACGGTGGTGTACGAGTCCACGGTGTATCCCGGAGTGACCGAGGAGGAGTGCGTCCCGCTGCTGGAGAGCGAAAGCGGCCTCACGTGGAAGGAAGGCTTTCACGTGGGCTACTCGCCCGAACGCGTGAACCCCGGGGACCGTGAGCACTCGGTGGAGCGGATCACCAAGGTGGTCGCCGGCGACACGCACGAGGTGACCGCTGAGCTTGCGGAGCTGTACGGTGCGGCGCTGAATGCGGGGATCCACGAGGCGCCGAGCATCAAGACAGCGGAAGCGGCCAAGGTGATCGAGAACACGCAGCGGGACCTGAACATCGCGCTGATGAACGAGCTGTCTCTGATCTTTGCGCGCATGGGGCTGGACACCCAGGAGGTGTTGCAGGCGGCCGGGACGAAGTGGAACTTCGTGAAGTTTGCTCCCGGGCTTGTCGGGGGCCACTGCATCGGCGTGGATCCGTACTACCTGACGTTCAAGGCCAAGTCGCTGGGCATCGAGCCGCAGGTGATCCTCGCGGGCCGCCGCATCAACGACGAGATGGGACGGTACGTGGCGCAGACGACGGTCAAGAAGCTCATCGCGTCGGGGCTTGCGGTGAAGGGTGCGCGCGTGCTGGTGATGGGGCTGACCTTCAAGGAGGACATCAGCGACATCCGCAACACGCGGGTGGTGGACCTGCTGCAGGAGCTGCGGGAGTTCGGGGTGGACGCGGTGGTGCACGATCCCCACGCCTATCCCGACGAGGTGCGCGAGGAGTACGGGATCGAGCTGGTGGCGGACGTGGCAGCCGCGGCCCCGTACGATGCCGTGGTGGTTGCGGTGCGTCACCGCGTGTTCCGTGACCGGCACTCCCTGAGCGACCTGCTCACGCTGTGCACGCCGGCCAGGCCGGTGCTCGTGGACATCCGCGGGATGTACGACAGGCAGGAAGCGTCGAAGCTGGGATTTTCATACTGGAGGCTCTAGGTGGCACGGATACTGGTCACGGGGGCGGCCGGATTCATCGGGTATCGCACCGCGCTCCTCCTGCTGGAGCGGGGCGACGCGGTAGTCGGCGTGGACAACATGAACGACTACTACGACGTGCGGCTGAAGGAGCACCGCCTGTCGGGGCTCACGGCCCATCCGGCCTTCACGTTCCACCGGCTGGATATCGAGGATGCTGCGCAGGTGGACGGCCTGTTCGCGGCGCATGCGTTCGATGCGGTGGTGAACCTCGCGGCGCGGGCCGGGGTGCGGTACAGCATGGACAACCCCCGCGTGTACCTTGCGACCAATGCCGCGGGAACGCTCAACGTTCTGGAGGCGATGCGCGGCCACGGAGTCAGGAAGCTGGTCCTGGCTTCCACGTCGTCGCTGTATGCGGGACAGCCGACGCCCTTTGTGGAGACGCTTCCGGTCAACACGCCGATAAGCCCCTACGCGGCCACGAAGAAGGCCGCGGAGGTGATGGCGTACACGTACCACTACCTCTACGGCCTGGACGTGACCGTGCTCCGGTATTTCACGGTATACGGTCCTGCCGGGCGTCCGGACATGAGCATCTTCCGGTTCATCCGGTGGATCGACGAGGGGCGTCCCATCGAGATGATGGGGGACGGGAGCCAGACGCGGGATTTCACGTACGTGGACGACATCGCGCGCGGGACGGTGCTGGGGCTTCGCGACGTGGGGTACGAGGTGATCAACCTCGGCGGCGGCGGGGTACCGGTGTCGATGAACCGCGTGCTGGCCCGGCTGGGGAAGCTGCTGTCCAGGGAGCCGGTGGTGGATCGACGTCCCTTCCACAAGGCGGACTTGAAGGAGACGAGCGCGGACATCTCCAAGGCCGGGAAGCTGCTGGGCTGGAAGCCCGAGGTGGGGCTTGACGAGGGGCTCCTGCGCACGGTGCAGTGGCACCTGGCGAACCGGGAGCTGGCCTTGTCGATCGCTCTGTGACTCTACCGAGATCTACTGGTCGTGGGTCTGAGTTCCTGCTCGTGCAAGGAAGAACAGGGTGGACTCGGCCTGGTGGCGCTGGCCCACGAGGGAAGCGACGGAGCGGTGGAGCGTCCGGACCAGGGCGGTTCTGAAGCGCTCTCTCTTCACGGGGCGGGACAGCACTGCAACGGTCTGGAACCCGCCGAAAGCGAGCTGCTCCCGGACCTGTCCCGCGGAGTACTCGGTGACGTGGTATCGGCTCATCATGTCGAGGGAGCGGCCGGTGAGGAGCCGCACCACGTTCTCGGTCCGGAAGCGGGAGGGCGTCGAGAGCGCGAGGAAACCGCCCGGCTTCAGGACGAGGCGGACACGGGCCAGCAGGCGCAGGGGGTCGGGGACGTGCTCCCAGAGATTGCTGCAAAGGACCAGGTCAAAGGAGCCCGGAGCGTAGGGCGCTTGGTGTGCGTCGGCCACGCAAAGCCTTCCGTCGGGGAACCGCTGGGCAGCTCTTTCGACCGCGGTGACGGAGCAGTCGAGGCCGTACAGCGCGCAGGTGGGCAGCTCCTCCCGGACCAGGGCGAGCATGGTGCCGGTTCCGCAGCCGAGGTCCAGGACGGACGGGGTGTGGTCCAGCTGCGGTGCTGCCAGCCTCAGAAGATCTCGGATGCATGCTGTTCGCCGTGCCTGGAACGGGCTGGATGCCCTGTCGGCCTGGTACGGGTCCTCCTGGGCATACTCGTCCATGCTGACAAGCCGCTCTGGGGAGAGGAACACGGGGAAGCCGGCAGGATGCAGTGCAAGCAGGTGGCTTCCGCCTGGCCCGGTCCAGCGGTCGAGCGGGCAGCCGTCCTTGCCGGGGTCGATTCGCCTGTTGAGCTCATGGCTGTAGTAGCGGCTCGTCTTCATGGGCTGCCTCCGTCGGCGGGGACTGTAGAGCGCGGACCGGGAACTGTCAACGACGGGTGCTGCAGTTGACAGGAACGCTTCGCGGCGCCATCCTCTGGGCGCGTACGGGAGGAAGCCGTTGAGGGTAGCGGAAGGGCCACAGGAATCGGGGAGCGGGCCGCGGTGGTATGCGGTGCGGGTGAAGTCGCGGCATGAGAAGAAGGTGTGCGCAGGGCTGAGTGGCGCGGGAATGGAGGTCTTCCTTCCGCTGCACACGAGCTTGCGGCGCTGGTCGGATCGGATGCAGCGGGTGGAGCTGCCGCTGTTCCCGGGCTACGTGTTCGTTCGTTGCGAGATGAGGTCGGAGCAGAAGCTCGCGCTGCTGCGCTCGAGCCGGTCGGTGGTGGAGGTGCTGGGCGTGCGCGGGCAGCCGGTGCCCGTGCCCGACCGGGAGGTGGAGTCGGTGCGGCTGCTGCTGGCCTGGGGCACGGGCATCGAGGGGCAGGACGGGCTCGCGGCGGGTGCTCCGGTCGTGGTGGTAGCCGGGCCGCTTGCGGGCGTGGTTGGCGTGGTGGTGGAGCAGCGAGGGGCTCGGCGGATCGTGTGCTCGATCCCGATTCTCGGCAGATCCGTTCTCTCGGACCTGCCGGCCGGAGACGTCGTTCCGTATCTCGGATAGCCGGCTGCGGGGGTGCGAGCGTCGGGCGAGGAAGCAGCCAACGACGGGCCGCAACGGGTCAGGCGGTCCGGGTGTCCGGCAGGCCGCTACGAATCGCGGTCCTGCGACTCGACGAGATCCCTGGCGCGGCGGGCCACGTAGTCGGCTGCCACGTGCGCGGGTCCGAGCCATGCGTCGGAGAGGGTCAGGGCCAGCGCCTTTCGGAGCATGGAAGGCGGGCCTGAGGCTGCCAGCAGCCCCTGGGAGGAGAGGAGTCCGCGGCCGGCCATGCGGCGGGGCCAGCCGGGGTCCAGGGAGCGAAGCACGGCAGAGGGCACCGCGCCTGGCAGAGCCTTGTTGAGGTGGTCGAGGAGCGCGTGCAACGCGGTGGTAGCAGACCAGCGTCTGGCGTCCTGGGCAAGGGCAGCGGGGTCGACCTGGAAGCGGGCCAGGAGCAGCGCGGTGTCCACGAGGGCGTGGGGAACGACGGCGGCATGGCGCACGGCATGCACGGCCAGGTGCAGCAGGGCGGAGCGGGCATCCAGCATGCGCACGTTGTCACGTCCGTAGGCCGGGTGCGGCAGACTCGCTGCGACGAGCGCGTCATGGTCGATGGAGAAGAGTCGCGGCTGCGTCAGCGCTCGGTGGATCTCTACCTGTACGGGGACCGGCCCCGGGATGTCGAAGCACGCCTCGAAGTAGGTTCTGTGGCTGTGCGGCCGCTTGAGGTTGTGCACGACGTGCCGGCCCTGGGAAGCCAGCAGATCCACGGTGGCGGAGAAGTCCTGCTCGCGCACCAGCAGGTCCACGTCGGCCGCTGCCCGGAAGGCTCCTTCCGGGTAGAGGGTCCCCTGGAATGCCGCGGACTTGAGGAGCACCAGCGGGGTACCCGCGGGCAGAACGGACCGCACGAAGCCTTCCAGCCACCTGCGCTGGCAGACGTCCACGGCCAGCAGGCGCCGGTAGGTGTCTGCGACGCGGGCAAAGGGGTCGGGAGCCAGTGCGGCAGCGGCCCTCGCACCGCCGCATGCGTGAACGAAGAGGGGAAGCAGCGAGACACAGGTATAGCCTCCCGGTGTGGCGAGCCAGCGGAAGGTCGCCGCGGCCTGCTCGGGAGATGGGCGGGTTCCCCGGATGCTGGTTTCCAGCAACGGCCGGGCGCTGTCAGTCCACACGGTGGGACCTCCGGAGACGTGCTGGAAGACCGGTGAGCGGCCGGGCCTTTGACGAACGGGTCGTCTCAGGCGGCATCGTGCGGTCTCCGGAAGAACTGGGGGATCTTGGTGAGGTTCTTCAGCAGGACCGCGGGAAGGGCACCCGGCAGCCGGTTGGTCCTCCACGCCAGGAGGTCCTCGACGGACTTGCGGGCCACGACGCCGAGGTACCTGTTGCTGCGTCCTCCCAGGCGCATCTTCACGGTCACCTCCGGAAGATAGCAGGTGGAGACCCGGTGCTTGTGCAGCAGGCGCAGCAGCAGCTCGTAGTCGCCCGAAATGGCGAATCCCGGGTCGTAGCCGCCGAACTGCTCGTAGATCGATCGTTTCGCCACGAAGGTCGGATGAGGAGGCATCCAGCCGCGGAGGAAAAGGCCGTGGTCGTAGGGGCCGGAGCGCCAGTACCGGACCGTGCGGCTGGCATCGTTGGGGAGGACGTAGACGAGGTCTGCGTACCCGCTGTCGGCGCGGTTGCCGGTGATGCACCCGACGGTGCGCTCGAGGGCGTGGTCGTGTGCGTACACGTCGTCGGAGTTGAGAAAGCACACGAAGTCCCCCGTTGCCCTGGCGAGACCCGCGTTGAAGGCATGATAGGGTCCGGACGCGGCTGAGGGCACCACGTCGGCCAGCCAGTCCCTGTGGCGGTGGAGCACATCGGCCAGTGCCTGCTGGCCGCAGGCCGCGACCAGGATGTGCTGGCACGGCCTGAGCGACTGGCTCCTGACGCTGCGGATGCAGTCTTCGAGGTTGCGGTCCGGGGCCAGCGCTGCGGTGATCACCGTGATCTTCGGGTTCCTGCTCACGCGGCGCCCTCCCGGGTCCGGCTGACCGAGAAGCGGATCTCGGTCTCGAGCGTGACCGAGGAGGTCACGGTCATGGAAGCCACGATGGTCGCGGCCGGCTCGACCTGGCCGAAGGATCGCGACATCATGCCCGGCCCCGGGGAGCCGTCGCCACGGAGGATCTCCGCGGCCATCCTCGGGTCTGTGTCGAGCAGCAGCCGCCCTTCGGGAAACGTGATGCGGAAGGAGCCCTTCCGGGTCTGCTCCAGCCGGCAGCGGCCGTCCACGTGGAAGAAGATCTCCACGTCGTGCCGGTCCTTGCAGGAGAGGCGGTCGGAGATGACGAGGCCGCGGTGTGCGTCGCTCCCGGTCCAGCGCAGGGTCCGGGTGTGGACCACCGGGTCCGGCGGGCGGCAGTAGCCGAAGTGCCGACCGCTTGCTGCGACACCATCCTCGAACCCGAGACACTCTGCGCGTGCCGTATCGTCCGCCATGAACTTGCCGAGGAAACGGGCCTGGTCGATCCGGTCGATGCGGACCGTGTTGTGCGCGGCAGTGGAGCGGAACAGCTCGCGCCAGCCCGCGGCAGCGTCGTAGGAGCCGGTTCCGGGGTCGCACAGGACCGGCAGGGCGCCGACCCGGAGGATGAAGGAGAGGGCGTCTGCGTGGCCGTGTCCCTGCAGCGGGAGCATGCCGAGAGGGCCGCAGTCGAACAGGACGGTGACCGGGCGGCCCGCGGCGGAGCTCTCGAGAAGGTAGTAGCCGCCATCCGGGAAGGCGCGGGGCGGGGGGTCCGACACTGGCGGGGCCTGTGCGACGCGGGAGTACGTCTCGGCTCCCAGGATCCAGAAGAGCTTCTCATCCGGTTGTGCGTCGAGGGGCCGGGCCTGCTTGCCGGAGCCCAGCCACGTGAGTGCGTTGAGCAGGCTGGTCGGGAGCCCTGGAGCCTCGGACAGCGGGAGGATCTCGGAGTCATCGAAATCGCCGAGCGGCGGCAGCCGGCCGTCCGGGCCCATGACCGCGGACAGGAAGGACGCCGCGCGGCCGAGCCGCTCGAGGGTTGCCGGAGCAAGCGTCATGCCGGCCCAGCCGAGAGCGACATGCGCCAGGAGGTAGGCTTCCAGCGTGTGGGTGAGGTACCCGGGCGACTGTTCCGCGCCGACGCCGTCGCCGCGGATCTGGCGTGAGGCCTGCTGGTCCAGCGTGCGCGCAGCCAGGCGGCACCAGGAGGGGACCCCGAGGGACGCACCCGCGGTAGCCAGGCCCGCCATCTCGACGATGAGGTGGCTTCCTGCGGACGAGTAGAGGGAGAGATTGCGGCGGATGTGCCGGGCCTGGGCGTGGATGGAGGCCGTGACGCTGGCCAGGGCCGCGGCGTCCAGGTCCGAGGTCGCTTTCATGAAGCGGAGGGACCAGACCCAGCTGATGATCCGGATGCCCAGCTCGATGCCGCCGGTCCAGTGGATGGTCGTGGCCGGTGGGCATGCCTGGACCCAGGAGAGCATCAGGTTCAGGGCCCGGCGTGAGTAGCGCGGGTCACCGGTGATGAAGGTGCCTCTTGCCAGCGCGGGGAGGAAGCCGTGCCGGTTGATCTCCCACACGGTCTTCGGATCCGGGAAGCCCGGCGTCCGGAAGTTGATGGCGCTGCTGGGCCCGGTGGGGAAGGCCTTTGCGGACAGGGGGTCTGCGTTCCAGTCGGGCTTGTCCGGCAGGGGCACGCGGTGTCCGAAGACGCGGATCGTGCCGTCCAGGATCTCGTCCGCGGTGCGGATGGCTGCGACCCTGCCATCCGGGAAGGCCCTTGCGTAGGGGCCGAACCAGGCTTTCGGGAACGCGGGGACGTTGAGAGACAGGGTCCGGGGAGCGGCCGCGGGCGGGAGGGGCAACGCGTCGCGCAGCGCTCGGTAGAGCCTGACTCCGAGGACTTCTTGCGGGGGCATCCGCCACAGTCGCGAGAGGTACCAGATCAAGGGGTTGCGTGCCACGCTCAGGCCCCTGCCAATGACTCGTAGACGGTGGCCAGGCGGGAAGCACAGGACGATGCGAGGAACGAAGGCACCACGCGGGTGTGGGCCGCGCGGCCGAGGGACTCCACCGTGGCGCGGTCCCTTGCAAGCCTCTCGATGTGGAGCGAAAGCAGGGATGGGTCCAGCGACTCCTCCAGGATTCCGTGCGCGGGGTCGGAAAGCAGATCGGGCAGCGCGCCAACCGGCCGTGCGACCACAGCAAGGCCCAGGGCCATGGCTTCGAGCACCGCGACGGGCATTCCCTCCGAGTGGGACGGGAACAGGAGGACGTGGCAGGTCTCGAGGAGTCGCCTCTTGCCGTCCGCGTCGACCGGGCCTGCAAACACGGTCCTGCCGGGCAGGAGTGCGTCGGCCAGGTCGCGGAGTGCGGCTTCCGCGGGCCCCGCCCCAGCCATCACGAGCTCTATGTCGAGCCCTTTGCCAGCGACCTCGGCGCAGGCGCGAACCGCCTCGAATGCGCCCTTTCCCGGGACCAGGCGGGCGAGGAACAGGATTCGCAGCCGCGGGGCGGAGGCTCGCCGCGCCATGAGGGCATCCAGGACGAGCCCCAGCACCAGGCGGTCGTCCAGCGCGGTGGACTCGACAAGGATGCGGCCGCGGGCGCCCCAGGAGGAGAGTTTCCGTGCAGCGTGACCGGTGAGCGCGACGAGGACGTCGGCACGGGCATAGGTCGTGCGGAAGAACCACCTCCACCGGCGCTCGACTTCGGCCTCGAACTCCGGAAGCCACCCGTGGAAGAACGCCATGCACGGGACTCGGGCTGCCAGCGCCTGGGAAAGCAGCGCTGCGTCACGGAAGAAGGCGCCGGCCGCCAGGGAGGGGTTCACATGGACCACCGCCGGCTTCCTGCGGACGAGGGAAGCCAGCATGGCCAGTTGGTCGGTAACGGGATTGAGCCAACGGCCATGCTCCGAGCCGATTTCGAGGGGCGACAGGTCGACACCCTCCTTCCGCAGATGGGGTTGAAGTGACGCGAGGAAGGAGGAGACGCCGCCGAGCGCGTGCCGGCTGGGCTGGGAGATCAGGACCCTCACGGTGAACGATCCAGACGGTTGAGCATCTCGACATAGAGCGCGGCGATGCGACCCGGGGCGTGGGTCGTTGCAGCGTAGCGCTCGCACGCTTGCGCCGACTGCGTCCAGAGTGGTTGGGAACCGAGGAGCTCGGCGACGTCCCTCTGCATCGCGGCCATGCTTCCGGACACGCGGCCGAGCCCGTGCCTCTTGATGACGTTGTCCGGGTCGACCAGGAGGCTGACCACGGGTGTCCCCACCTGCCACGCCTGGAGGTACACGTTCGGGAATCCCTCGTGGCGGGAGGTGCCTGCCAGCAGCCGGGAGCGTGCGAACCAGTCGAGGGTATCCGCGTAGGGCAGGAATCCGAGGTACGCCAGGTTGCGCAGGGCACCCGCCCGTGCCTGTATGCGGCTCAGGAGCGCTGCGTCCTCGCGGGGAGCCACGATCATGGCGAAGCGGACATGGGGCATGCGCTCCACGAGGTCGAGGAACGCGCCGGGCTGCTTGTTGTCGTCGCAGCCGCCGACCCAGAGCACGTCGACGTTGCGCCCCTTCCAAGCCTTGGCCCGAGGCATGGTGTGGGCGATGTTGGGGATGATGCTGCCGTCGAGGGAGAGGTTGCGACCGGCAGCGGTCTTCTGCTCCTCGGTCTGGAACACGACGTGGCTGGTGAGCCTCGTGCCGAGGAGGTAGAGAAGGTTGCCGGGCCGAGTGGGCGGGATCTCGCAGTCCTCCATCCCCTGCACGATCTTCACGAGTGGGGAGCGGATGGCCGTGGCCGAGAGCCCGATGCTGAGGAGAGCGGCTCGTGGTCCCTTGGCCAGGATGGCGTCGGGCCGGATGCGGGAGAGGAGGTGGCAGAGGCGCAGGGTGTCGGGAATGAGGAACCGCTTCGGGCCGCCAAGATAGCGGAACGGGCAGCGGTATGCCGTCACACCTGCGACGTGCGCTTCGGGATCCTGGCCGAAGTCGTTCACGACAAAGGACACGGCAAGGCCGATCCGGACCAGCTCGCGGGCAACGAGCACCTGCTGCACCTCGCCGCCGCCCATGACGGCTTCTGGGCCTGCGGACAGAACGGGCCAGGCGCTGGGCGCTACGAAGCAGACGGCCTGGACGGGTGCATGCGGAGTTGGACGGCCGGGGCTCTGGCTCGGGGTCACGGGACCTCCGGTTCGAGAGGCCGCGGCATGCCCTTGCTACAGACCAGACCCATCAGGGGCCCTCTCCGTCGGCAACGGGAGACGCGGGGCGAGATGGGGCTGCACGGGCGGTGAGCCACGCGTCGAGGAAGAGGAGACACCAGAGTCGCGGACTCAGGTCTCTGCCGCCTTTTGCAAACCCGGCGACGAGCCTGGCGACGTAGGCGGGGTCGACGAAATCGCTCAGCGCGCATCCGGGGGAGAGCAGACGGTCCGCCGCATACTCGCGCACATCGTTGCGAAGCCACGCGTGCAGCGGGATGGCAAACCCCGTCTTGGCGTGGGTCATGACCTCGGGTGGAAGGACGGGCGCCATGACGTCCCTGAGGATCCGCTTCTGAGAGGCTCCCTTGACCTTCATGTGGAGGGGCATCCGGCAGGAGAGCTCCGCAAGCCTGTGGTCGAGGAACGGGATCCGCACCTCGAGGGAGTGCCACATGGATGCGCGGTCCACCTTGGTCAGGATGTCATCCGTCATGTAATGCCGGACGTCGATATCCTGGGCACGGCTGATGATGTCCTGGTTCGTCGGGCGCAGGAGTCTCTCCTCTCGGTCCCTCTCCGCGTCCCGCGCGGGGTACTGGCTGCGCCGGTCGCCGTAGAGGGCGGAGCGTTCCGGCCTGCTCCATAGCGAGCCCATGGCCGGCAGGAGCCTTGGGTCGACCGCGAGGGTCTGACTGAACCCCTTGCCCCTGGCGAACAGGGGCAGCAGGTCCCCGATGGGTCCCAGCAGCACGGAGCGGACGAAGCCTGGAACGATGGAGAGGCGGCTGAGGAAGCGCCACCGGAGATAGACGGTGTATCCGGCCCAGAACTCGTCGCCGCCGTCCCCGGTGAGGGCCACGGTGACGTGCTGGCGGGCGAACTGCGAAACGCAGTAGGTCGGGATGGCCGACGAATCGGCGAACGGCTCATCGTACACGTCGACGAGGGTGGAGAGGAGCTCCACGGACTGCGACTGCAGGATCTGCTCGTGATGGTCGGTGCCGAATGCGACGGCGACATTGCGAGCGTACTCGGCCTCGTTGAAGCGCTCCTCACGGAACCCGATGCTGAAGGTCTTGACAGGAGTGGGGGAGAACCGTGCCATCATGGCCACGACGCTGCTCGAATCCATTCCGCCGCTGAGGAACGCTCCGAGCGGGACGTCGCTCACCATCCGGATCCGGACGGAGTCTGCCAGGGTGGCATCGAACTCCTCGCGCCACTCATCGGCCTTGCGTCCCGGCTCCTCGGAGAACTCGAAGTCCCAGTATCGCCGGACCGTGGGGACCAGGCTGCGGTCGGGCTCGATGACCAGGTAGTGGGCAGACGGCAGCCGGCAGACGTTGGCATAGATGGTGTTCGGGCCGCCGGTATACCCGTAGGCGAAGTAGTGGTCGAGGGCCGCACGGTCGATGTTCCCCAAGTCCAGGCCACTGGCACGCAGGGCCTTTATCTCCGACCCGAACAGGAACGACTCGGGACTGCTTGCATAGAAGAACGGCTTGATGCCGAACCGGTCCCTGGCGCACCAGAGGAGGCGTTTCCGGCTGTCCCACAGAGCGAATGCGAACATGCCGTTGAGGTGTGCGACTGCATCGAAGCCGTGCTGCTCGTACAGGTGGACGATGACCTCGGTGTCGGTCCTCGTGGTGAACGTGTGCCCCTGGGCGACCAACTGGCTGCGCAGCTCCTGGAAGTTGTAGACCTGCCCGTTGTAGGTCAGCCAGATGGTGCCGTCTTCGTTGCAGAGGGGCTGGTGACCGCCGCTCACGTCGATGACCGCGAGCCTGCGGTTGCCGAGCCCCACGTTGTGGTCCACGTGGAAGCCCTGGTCGTCGGGGCCCCGCCGGGAGATGGCATCGGCCATGCGCCTGAGTGTCCTGGCATTGACGGAGCGGGACCGGTCCGAGTGGACGATGCCGCAGATCCCGCACATGTCAGACCTCCTCGAAGAGGAAACGGAACAGGGGCTTCCCCCAGTTCTGGTAGTGGAAGTGTCTTCGGGCGGCTTCATGGCCGGAAGCGGCGATGCGAGCTCTGGTGCGGGGCACCAGAGCCGCAGCGTGAAGGAACTTGCTGCACAGATCCCGGGGGTCACCGGGCCGCACCAGCAGAGCGCTGGCATCGTCCTCGAGATACAGGGCGACGTCGCTCACTCTGGTGGCCAGCACCGGGACGCCGGTAGTCAGGTACTCGGCCAGCTTGGTGGAGAAGCCGAACTCTGTCTGGACGTTGGACGGCCTGGGGAGCAGCAGCAGGTCGCACGCGGCCAGCAGCGGCAGGAGGTCCTGCCTGGGTACGTGCCCGTGGTACCGCACCTGCCCCGAGAGGCCCTCCCGTTCCGGGATACACCTCAGGACTTCTTCCTTCTCTTCCGGCGCCACGGCGCCCCACAGGTCGAGCTCGACACGGAGCCCGCTGGAAGCTGCCAGCGCCATGGCTCGGTAGACGACGTCGAGCCCCTCCTTGGGGATCGACAACCAGCCGGCGAACCCGACCTTCAGAAGCCGGTCTGGCGCGGCGTGGCGAGAGCGGTCTTGCGGCGGGCGTGCGGACTCCCGGAGGGAGCCGGCATCGCAAAGGGCAGGCACGCGGATCACTCGCGGGTTCTGGGGGAGAGCCAGCTGCTCGAGCCGGGTCGAGATGGCGACGACGCCGGAGTAGCGAGCCAGGGTCCGCTCCAGCAGGGCGTAGCCTGCCGACACAGCATTCCTCCGAATCCATCGCCTGGCTCGTCGCACCGGCCCACGGCCCCGGGGTACGAGGACCCCCAGGGCGCTCCATCGCTCGCACAGCTCCAGGAAGACCCGCAGGCCCTGCCGGCGCAGCAGTTCCGGGACCTCCAGGTCGAAGAGCACCGCACCGGACGGAACACACAGGACGGCCACGTTCCCGCCGGCCGCGGCCGCGGCCCGGGAAACCTGGGCTGCCAGCCGCGCATGGAGGAATGGGGCAGCAATGATGCGCGCAGCCAGGGGGGCCGGCGGAGCATCGTCGCCGGTTCCCAGGACGGAAATCCGTTCCTGCACGCGGGTGGCCGTCCCGGGTGCGGAGGGCCAGCACAGGACCACGTCAGCACCCTGCTGCGCCACGGCCTTCGCAATGAGAGAGGCTCGGGAAGCAAGGGCGCTGGGAGCGTCCCATAGCTCCTGTGCGGAGACCACGAACAGGGCGTGCTTCCGGCTTCCGGTCACCGGCACAGATCCCCCTCCGGTTGGACGAGGCGGGGCATCTTGAGCGCGTCCACAAGGTGGCAGTACTGAGGCCAGAAGTGCCCTTCGTGGAAGCGCAAGGACTCATCCCAGTAACCGGGGCAATCGTGGACCGCGGTGTCGACAAACGTATAGGAGATCTCGCAGCAGTGGGGCTCGCCCGCCCGGTCGAACAGGAAGTCGTATGCCATGGAGGAGAAGCCGAGCCGTTGGGAAATCTCCAGCCCGATGCGCACGCAGCGAAGGTCGACACCGGCGGGGTCGTAGTCGATGAGTCCGCTGCCGGATGCCCTGTAGTCGCCGGGTCGCACGTGGCGACGAAAAGCGAATGCCCTGTCTCCCAGGACGGTCACTCTGGTGTCGTAGTCGTTGTTCGGGAGGAACTCCTGGAAAAGCACGTAGTTCTTGTGCTTCTGCCAGAATGGGGACGGATCCTTTCCTGCCAGCCGCCTGACCACGCGGCCGGCCTGGTGTCTCAGGAAGGGGTAGGCGCTGAAATCCACGTGCCTCGTGGCGTCCGGAAGGGGAATGCCGTCTCCCGAGATCCCGGGGCCGAACATCGTCCGGATGAGGAGCCGGGCTTCCAGTGAGTTGCGAACCAGGACGACATTCTGTGAGCCGGCGCCGGCCTTCAGCTTGAACATGACCGGGTACTGTGCGGACTTGCTCCAGTGGACCGCGGGCTCCTTCTCCCAGAACACCCACGATTGCACGACCGGGAACCCGTGCTGCCTTAGAAGGTAGTACTGGCGGATCTTGTCGTCGTAGTGCCAGTAGGTCGGGTTATCGGGAAAGCACCGGATCTTCATGTGTTGCTCGACCACGGGCAGGATCGTGAGCGCGAGCTGGCGGTCGTCGTCGTAGTGCCCCCAGCGGAAGATGAAGAGGTCCAGGGAGGCCACCTCCTCCCAGAAGCCCGGCTGGCTGGCATCGAGGCGGCGGCAGGGGATCCCGTTGTGTTCGAGGATGACCTCGTATTTCCGCAGGAACGGCCCGAAGCGGCCGTAGCGCTCCCGATGGATGCCGACGAGCATTCGACTACCTCCTTGAATCGAGCAGTCGCTGCAGGACTTCCAAGACGACGTCTCGATGGGTTTCGCAGCGGATGAGGTTCATCAGCAGGAGGATCCTGGAGCGGCGCTTCTGCAGCATGCGGTCCAGGGCTCCCGCGGAGAGCAGCGTCTTCCCGAATCGCCCCAGCAGGAGCAGTGCGGCCAGCGTGTCCGGCGTTCGTCGTTCCACGAGGGACTGGGTGCGTGCGGCAAGCACGTGGGGGTTGCGGAGCGGTTCGCCGAGCTGCTCGATCCGGGCAAGGAGCTTCTGCTTGGTGCTTTCGTCCATGGCCCGGATGAGGGTCTCGCCGGCCCGGTGGTAGAACGGGAGGATCTTGGCGGTGCGGGCCCTGCCGCCGGAGAGCGTCAGGCGGATGAACACCGACTCTCTCGGGACACTGCCGAGCTCCGGCCACTCGAACAGGAAATCGCCCAGCCCGTGGAAGATGGGCACACCGTTCCAGCTCTCGTAGCCCGCGAGGCAGTGGGAATGGTGGACGAAGACCGCGGAAGCTCCCAGATCGGCCATGTAGCGGGCGAACCGGAGCATGCGCGGGGTCGGGTACGGGTGCTGCTCCGCACCGCCGTGCAGGAACACGAGGACGCTTTCCGCTTCCTTGCGGGCTTCCCGCATCCGGTAGTGGGCGGTGACGGGGTCCATGGGGGAGGCTCCGGGGCACCCTTCTGAAGCCATCCCGAACTCGGACTCCGCCATGTTGACAATGGCCACCGAGCTGCCGTTGCAGTCGACGTACAGGACCGCGGACGCTGCCATGAGGTCCACGCCTGCGCCCACGCTCTTGACCCCCGCTCCGCTCAGGTTCTGGATGGTGTCGCGAAGGCCCTGGACTCCGTAGTCCATGATGTGGTTGTTGGCCAGGGTGGCCACGCCGAAGCCGCCGAAGCGAACGGCCTGTGCGCACACCGGGTGGGCACGGAGGGACGGGCCGATCTTTTCGGAAGCTGCCGAAGCAAGGGTCAGGGGGCATTCGAGGTTGGTGATGGACAGGTCCTTGTCCCGCAGCTGGGCCAGGATGTCGCCGTAGATCGCGTCGAATCGCCCTTCCATGGAGAGACTCTCCACGGTCTTCTGCGGACAGAAGTCTCCCGTGACCAGGACCGTGAGGCTCTTCTGCTGGCTGCTCATGTGCGTCCTCCATGTCCTGCGGCGAGGCGCCGCACGAAATCCAAGGTCCTCCGGGCCAGGGCGTCCGGAGAGAAATGCTCGAGAGCGAGGCGTCGCCCTGCAGCGCCCACCCGGGCCCTGGACGCCGGGTCGCTCAGCGCCATGTCCAGCGCGGCCGCAAACGCTGCGGGGTCGTCGGGCGGGGAGAGGAAGGCGGACGTGCCGTGCTCCAGGTAGTCGGGCACGGACCCCACACGGGTGACGACGACCGGAACGCCCGTAGCGAGGTACTCGCCGAGCTTGGTGGGAAAACCTCCCGCAGCCTGCCGGTTGTCCGGACGTGCCAGGCACAAGGCTTCCGCGTTGCACAGGTACGGGGGCACCTGGTCGGGGTCGAGCCTGCCGGCGAGCACGAGCCGGTCCGCGATGCCGAGCCGCGCGGCGAGGCTGGAAAGCGCGTCGAGCACTCCGGGACCGGGGCCATCGCCGACGATGCACAGCTTGAGATCCGTGTGCTGCTTCGACAGGAGGGCGAAGGCTTCAAGCAGGGTCGGGACACCGTCCTTGGTGCCGCCCGGGGCTCCTGCGTATGCGACGTACCGCCCCTCCATGGGCCGCGGGAAGGAGCTGTTGAAGCGCTGAGTCTCCGCGGTCATGGGAGCATGCAGCATGCCAGCCCCCTTTCGAAGGGCGGGCCCGAGATACTCCATGAGTGCGGGCGTCATGACGAGCATGCCGTCGAACAGCCTGTAGACCGCGTGCGAGTAGAGGCGGGCAACAGCTTGTCCCCGAGGAGTCCCCTGGAAGCGTGGCAACGGGTACTCGCTCTTCTCCCCGAGAAAGAGAATCCCGAGGGTGCGGGCTACCGCGAAGAACCCGCAGATGTCCGCCGGATAATTCGAGTAGAGGAGGAGGGCCTCGACCGGGTCGCTCCGGTGTATCCGACGGATCTCCCGTGCGGCCGCCATCCGGCCCGCGGCATCCTGGAAACGCCGGGTGCGGAAACGGTTGCTGCGCACGGTGGTGCCCGCGGTGTACAGGAACCGGGCCCCGGCAGCGCTTCCCTCGACTGCGTGATTGCGGACGTCGGCCCGGTCTTCCGTGGGACGGACGACCAGGACGTGCACCGCGACACCGCACCGGGACAACCCCCAGCAGTGACAGCGGATGCGGCTGGTCCCCGCGTAGCCGTTCGGAAACGGTTCGGAGGTGACGATGACGAAACTCATTTCCGCCCCTCGCTGAAGCGCAGGACGAAGAGCCGGGCGGTGCCTGTGTCCGGGGCCAGGAGCTTCGGAAGGTGGGGCATGGCCGGGATCATCCATGCAGCCAGGGCGGCCATGGCCAGCGCGCGTCTCAGGCTTCGGGCGGACAGTCGGCGGACCATCGGGGCCGCCGGGCAGGTGCGGAAGTACCTGGCCAGGACAACGTCCCGGAACCTGCTGCGTGCGGACTGCGGCTCGGTCTGCTCGGACACCAGGGTCCATCCCCAGGGCTCGGCCGCCGCCCGCATCGCACGCCCGGTCCAACGCGTGATGTGCGCGGGCGGCACGTCCATCGGGACGCCGCAAGCGTCCCAGACAGCCCGCTGCCTCCAGTTCGGTACGGAGATGAGCAGCAGCGCTTCCGGCCTCGCCAGTTGGGCGAGCTTCCGGAAGGTTTCCGGCGGCCGGTCCAGGTGCTCGAGGACCTGGAAGAGGCAGATGACGTCGAACGTGCGGCCCCGTGCGAACCCTTCGTCTCGGAAGTCCGTGGGGCAGCACTCGACGCCCAAATCCGCAAGGAGCGACCTGCCCGATTCGGACAGCTCGGTGGCCAGGATCGTGGGCGGAGGAACGGCATCCAGCAGGAGCCGCTTGAGGAAGGCTCCCCTGCCTGCGCCCGCTTCCAGAAGGCTCGGGGCTGGAACGGAGGCCAGGGTGGCCCTGGCGAGAGGCAGTGCCGCTTCGAATTCCCACTTCCATTCCTCGTATTGTCCGCCGCGATACGCCTCGCTGTAGAGAGAGGCGTCGCCCGCTACGAAGGGAACTGCGAACGACAAAGTGCAGTCCGAGCAGCGGAAGAAGGAGGCGGTGGAGCCGTGCCAGAGCCCTTGCACCTGTCTTTCGATGGAGCCGGTGCGTGCGTCGTCCTGGCTTCCTGCAAGGTGGAGGGCGGCCTGGCGGCTGGAGAAGCGTGCGGTCAGGAAGGTGTCCTGGCTCTGGCACACCGGGCAGATCGCGTTTCGTGCGCTACGCTTCACGGGGCGTCCTGCGGGAGGATGCCTGCGGCTCCTGCCAGCACCGAGCGGAAGGCGGTGCGGACCTGGTCTGCCCCATGCCGCGCCTTTGCAACGGCAAGGGCTTTGAGAGCCAGGCTCTTCCTGCGCTCCGGGTCGTTGGAGAGCCTCTCCAGGGCGGTCGCGACGGAGGTGCTCCCGGGTGTGGTCACCACCTCCGCCCATCCTTCGACAAGGGCGTAGCGGGCGACCGCGGTGTCCGGATGCGCGTACACCATCACCGGAGTTCCGGACGCCATCGACTCTGCGGTCTTGGTGGGCATCGAGTACCGGACGAAGCGCACCGCCTCCTCGTCGAAGTCATAAGGGATGACGAGGATATCCGCGGCAGCAAGAGCGGAAGGCAACTCCTCTTGCGGCACAGGGGGCCTGACCGACACGGCGTCCATCGAGGCCAGGGCTCTGGCCACCGGGTCTTCGGAGCAGTGCGTCACGACGTCCAGCCGAATACCCAGGCCCCGGGCCCGTAGCAAAGCCACAGCCCCCGCCACATCCAGGAGACTCGAGGAGATGCCGGTCCCCACCCTGCCGCCATACCGGACGACGATGGGGCCGGCCGAAGTCCAGCGGGTTCTCGCGTGCGGTGCGAATGCGTCGAGGTCCACGGGGCTGTGGAAGCTCTCGAAGGGGAGGTTGTACCGGGCCTCGTACTCCTCCTTCATGGCATCGCAGATGGCCAGCCTGGCAGCGGCCGTCTTCATGAGCCGGCGCAGCTTCCGCAAGGCGACCGCCCGCATCAGCGGCGTGGCCAGGGTCCGCCGGTACACCACCTCGGGCCAGTCGTCCATCATGTGCACCACGAGAGCTGCGCGGCATCGGGCCGTCACCTGCCGGACGAGTTCCATGCTCTGGAGGGTGGAGAAGAGCGCGTACACGACCTGTGGTCGGAAGCTCTCCAGCCACTGGAAGAAGCCCTCCGGGAGGCGGATGCGGTGCAGGGCGTCCTCGTGGCAGACCGCATTCAGCCCCCGGCGGAGCGCTCGGGCTATCCCGTGTGCGGCGGGCCTGGTTGCGGGGGGCACGGCCGGGGAATGCTCGCCTCGGTCCGGTGACAGGACCCCGGAACGAGGACCGCTCCTGGGCACCAGCGACAGTGGCCAGACCCACGGCAGTGCGTCCGGACCGAAGGAGAACGCTGTCCCGAAAAGGCCGGAACGGCCCGGCTCAGCGTGGCATGCGGCAAGGGCCAGCCTTTCCGAAGGCCATCCCTGGAACAGCTGCGCAAACGTCCTCCCGGTTCCGTGGTCCCACGGACCGGCATGCCCCAGCACCAGGGTTCTCGGCAGCGCAGCCGACCGGTTTCCGCTCGGGGTCACAGGGGGTCGTCCCATCCCGGCTGTCCCTCCGGAGCCTGCCCGGCCGCGACTCTTCGTTGCCAGCGCCAGAGGGTCCGGCCGACCGAGACGCTGAAACCGAGAAGAGTCCAGATCATGACCTGGTAGCCCGGCGTTCGGAACATGGATATCTTGTACTGGTCAACCAGGAACACGCACCACATCACGACCAGGCCGAGCGCGACCGGCAGAAGCGGGTGGGTGTTCCGTCGCCCCTTCCTCATCTGCCTCAAGAGACGCCCGAGGACCAGCAGCCACAAGAGCGCCATGCATGCCGCACCGAACCATCCCAGGAGCAACGGCGCTTCCCAGTAGAGGCTATGGAGATCGAGGTAATTCGGCATACCGCCGACTACGCTGAATGCCTGGCGGTTGATGTCGGGAGTACCGAGTCCTGCTCCCAGCAACCCGCTGTTCCGGGCCAGGAGAACCAGTGCAATCCTGGTCGTCACACCTCGGTTGATCCCTTCGCCCGACACGATGCCTTCCACGGACAGTCCCGTCACTGCCGTACCCGCTAGCCGTTTCACGAGAAACGCGCCCCCCACGGACGCGGCCAGCACCGCGGAGGCAAGGATGACCAGCGAGATCCGGGAGAAGAACCCGGAGCGGCGGTCGACGGAGCGCATTCTCGAGCCCAGGAAGTAGAACAAGTAGAAAGCGATCGCGGCAACTGCCAGGGCGGTTGCCGCACGGGCTCCCGACATGGTGATGATGCCAAGAGCAATGACGATGGACAAGGCCAGCGAATTCCGCGAAATGCGGAACCCGGCGAAGGATACGGAGGTCGCCAGGAGCGGGGTCAAGATCGCGGCGACCATGGCTCCGTATTCCCCGCTGAGCTCACTGTGCATGAACGTGCCCACGTGGAATCTCTGCACCACCGCGTTGATGGCGTCCGGGCTCGGAGTGACGCCCAGCAGGGGCGTTCTGAGGGGGAACAAACCCAGGGTCTGGTTGAGCATCACGAGGAAGATCAAGACCACCCCGGCCTGCATCACCCGGATAAACAACCTGACGCGCCGCCTGGTCAGGGGGATGCTGGCGGCCAGCAGGAACGCCAGCTGCTGCCCCGCGAACATCAGGCCGGACCAGACCTTGGAGCCCAATCCAATCGAGCCGTTCCCGGCCAACGAGACAACGTTTGCGATCCACAGCGTGCCGACAAGCAGGAGGACCGTGCGGGACGGCGTTTCGAGCGCGAACTTCCGCTTGAAGTAGATCAGGTACGCCGGCACCATTATCGTGGTCAGCAGTGTGAAGAGCCCTCCTCGGGCTGGCAGGTAGACGAAGTGGGAGCAGAGGAAGACGACAAGGAGGAAACCGGAGACGTCTCCTCTCACGCAGAGGATGTAGAACGCCGACATCAGGAGCGCTGAGGCAGAGAGCAAGAGCATGAGGGTCTCGAACGGCAGGTACCCTTCGATGACCCCGTGCCCGACAAGGAGGAGCGCCAGGGCCACTGCGACAGCGGAGAGGGGGTCCAGCTCCCTGCGGGGAGACCCTGCGGAGGGAAGGGCCTGCCTCGGCCGTACCTCTATTCTTGCGGTCGACATTCCAGCCATACTCTCATTGGCGGGTCCCGCGCGTGTCCGGCCCTGACTGCCTGCGGGGAAGGCAGCCGTCGAGCGCCCGGACGAGCCTGCGGCGGACTGCAGCCAGCAGGGGCGCCACCCTCCTGTGAACCGGGTCCACGACCTTGAGCACCATTCGGCCGGCAGCGTAGCCCGGCGACGCGAGCAGCTTCTCGATGTCGTCGGTGCGGCGCAGCTCGACATCGATCTTCCCCGATCGGATGTCGCTCATGAGCCGCTCGACCTCGGGGGGGTGCTCTCCGCGAAACCGCTCGATCCACCCGGGCAGCTGGAACACGTTGTGTGCGCGGTAGGGATTCTGCAGGCGCAGGTACACGTCCCTGGCCCAGGCTTCGTAGCCGCTGGCATGGGGGTTCCACTCCGCCTTCCCGTAGTAGGCGCACTTCTCCCGGACCTGGTGGGGGAAGAGGAGACTGTAGTGGAACATGCGGATGCCCAGCCGATCCGTCTCTCCCGCGGTCAGGGCTTGGACGGCTCCCATGTCGCGGCCGTGCCCGTCGTGGATCGTTGGCGGACGATGCGTCACGTAACGGTATCCCGGACCCCACCGGAAGACCCGCCGGCACGCACTGGCACCCCGGCGCAGATACCAGCTATCACACGCGTAGTCGAGCCCACCCCAGAACGTGATCTGGCGGAACGAGGCCTGAGTCACCTCCGGATGTCCCGCCAGGTGTTCCAGGAAGCGCCGGGCATCATCGGGCCGGTAGAACTCGTCGATATCGATCTGCCACAGGTAGTCCCCGGTAGCGCGGCGGGCGTATGCCTGGCTCTGCTCGTGCTTCTCCCCGGGCCAGAACCCGTTGGGATGGCCGTCATCCTCCGCGGTGACCAGCAGCACCTTGCGCTCCGGATCCTCCTGCTCCATGAACCGCCGGACCACGTCCAGGGTGCCGTCCACCGAGTGCCCGTCGGGCCCCGCGATGGCGGTCGCGGCCGGGGCCGCACCCTCCACGACGATGATCTGGTGGGCCAGCGGATACAGCGAGCGGAGGTTGTACGCGGTGAACGGATGCCCGTTCAGCACGATGATGCCGAACGTCACGCGGGGCAGGGTCCCCCTGATGCGGTCGGACGGGTTGGATGGCTTCCTCACGCGGCGCTCCTCTCTCCGAAGAATCCCCGGTGCCAGACGAAGGTGCCCAGCACGGCAAAGGCGTCGATCAGGTCGCGGGAGGTGAGCCTCCGGTCCTGCAACGTTCGGAAGCGCTCACGGACCCTGGCCGCATTCCAGTACGGCATCTCCCGGAAGTCCCTGGAGCCGGTCACGCGGTCGATCCAGGCGGCAAGGACCGGCTCGGCCAGCCACTCCCTGGGGATGGGAAAGCCCAGCTTGGCGCGGCGCTCGAGGACTGCGTCGGGCACCGTCCCCTTCATGGCGCTGCGCAGCACGACCTTGGTCAACCCCGAGAACACCTTCTGTTCCACGGGCAGAGCCATGGAATACGTCAGCAGCCTCCAATCCATGAACGGCATGCGGGACTCGACGGAGTAGCTCATTGCCGCGTGGTCGAACCGGCGAAGGATGCCGGGAAGCACGCTACGGTGGAGCTGGTCGTGCAGCGCAGCGTCCAGGATGCCGGCCCCGTCCGGCACCACCTGCGTGCTGCACGCAGGCAGGTCCAGGAGGGCCTGGGACGGAAGCCCGGTCATCGGCTCCATCGCCCGTGGCTGCGGCAGCCCGGCTGCCTTCCTGAGCAGGGTCTTCATCGGAAGCTTCTTCCGGGCCGCGGCCAGCGCGAGGTCGGCCAGCAGGCGCCGGCGGGTCCCGCCACCGCCCAACGCCACCTGCCCGTCCACGGACAGCAGTGCCTGCCGCAGGTTGCCCGCAAGCAGGTAGTGCTGAGCGGCCGTCAGCGTCTCGTATCCCGACAGCGCTTCGTCCGCTCCCTGTCCGTCCAACGTCACGCGGACCCCGTGCTCGGACACGGCCCTGTACACCGAGTGGACCGCGTACAGGCTCTGGTCCACCGGCGCATCCTGCTGGTCGACCATGTGGTGCATCATTCTCTCCGCATCGTCCACGGTCGGCCGGATGAACGTGCCGTCGACGCCGACCGCGTTCAGGACGATCCTCGGGTACTCCCCCTCGTCTGCCGACAGCCCCGGGTACTCTGCCGTGAAGGTCCTCTGCCATTCAGGGGCCAGTCGCTCCCCACGGGACCAGGAAGCCAGTCCGCGGTGCCTGGCAATGGTGCAGACGATGGACGAGGAGTCGATGCCTCCGGACAGGAGGGTCCCCACGGGCACGTCGCTGCGCAGGCGGATGCGGCATGCGTCCTGGAACAGCTCCCGGTAGCGCTCCACCTGCTCCTGCGGCTTGCGGGGCACTTCGGGTCTGCTTCTCCAGGTGTCCCACCAGGTGACGGCCTCGGTGCGTCCGTCCATTCCGACGCGCATCCAGGATCCCGGGGCCAGCCGCATCACCGACTTGAAGACGGTCCGCAGGCAGCGGTCCGGCGTACCGCCGGTGAGTGCGTCCCGCACCACGGGCAGGTCGGGTTCCAGGGGGAAGTCACGCACGGGCAACAGCGCCTTGATCTCCGACCCGAAGATCAGCTGATGCGGGCTGCGGGCATAGAAGAGCGGCTTCACGCCGAAACGGTCCCTTGCCAGCGTGAGCGTCCTCTCGCGGGCGTCCCAGAGGGCAAACGCCCACATGCCGTTGAAGCGCTCGAGACATGCGGGCCCCCAGCAGTCGAACGCGGCCAGCACGACCTCGGTGTCAGTGGCAGTCCGCATGGTGTAGCCGCGGGATTCCAGGTCCCGAGCCAGCTCGACGAAGTTGTAGATCTCGCCGTTGTAGGAGATCCAGAACCGGCCGTCGGGAGAGGCCATGGGCTGCCTTCCCGCGTCCGACAGGTCGAGGATGGACAGCCGCCTGTGGCCGAGGCCCACGGGCCCGTCTGTGTAGAGCCCTTCTCCGTCAGGTCCCCGGTGTGCGATGCGGTCGGTCATGCGCCGGACGTCGGCAGCATCCACCGGCCGCCCGTCGAATCGCAGGATGCCCGCGATGCCGCACATCAGAGTCCGAGCCTCCGAGGCAGTGAGCGTTCGAGAAGCTCCTCGTAGATACGGGCCATTGCCTGGGATTGCTGCTGCTGGTCCGCCAGCGGCAGCACCGCGGCCCGGTTGGCAAGCCCGGATTCCCGCGCTGCCCGCCGGTGGTTCGCCACCCGGCACATGGCATCCGCCAGCTCCCGCTCGTCCGCGACGGACACGCGGCGGGCCTGCACGCCGAGGTCGTACAGCTCCGCGAGCTGAGGGATGTCGCCCAGCAACAGGAACGAGCCGCAGGCCGCTGCCTGGTAGACGGTCTGCGGCATTCCGTCTGAGCGGGCCACGGACACGACCGCATCGGCCAGGTTGTAGTACTCCGGCATCCGGTCGGACGGGATCTCCCCGACGAAACGGACGTGCTCCCCGACCTCCAGCTCCCCGGCCAGGCGATGCAGGGAGTCGAGGCACGCGCGATCTCCAAGGTACTCGCTCACCAGCAGCTTGGCCCTGCGCTTCCCTTTCACTCGGTCCACGCAGCGGGCGAAAGCACGCAGAACCAAATCCTTGTTGCTGTTGGCCACGCACATCCGCGGGCAGAAGAACACCGTGTCGTCGACGGACACGCCGTGCTCCCGGGCCAGGGCCCGGGTGTCCAACCCGGAGCGGAACCGCGACAGGTCGAGCCCCCACGTGATGCGCCGGATGCGCTCCGGGGCCACGCCGAGCTCCTGGAGCCGGGCATCCATGAACCGGGACTTGCTCGTGACGATGTCGGCCCGCTGGAGCAGGCGCGTGGTCGGCTCCACGAACTCGCCCCGAAACCCCTGGTCCGGGAAGATGTCACCGCCCATCGCGGTCACGATGAGCGGACGTGCCAGCCGCATCCACCGCTCCTGGTCCGCACCTGTCAGCGCATAGTGGAGGTGCACCACGCACGGCTGGCTTCGAAGGTGCTCGAACAGAAACCGCGCCGGAGCCACGAGTCCGCGGGAACGGCCCAGGGGCGGAAGGAAGACCCTTCTCGAGAGCCACGTGGCCTGGTCGACAAGATCCAGCTTCGGCTTCCACCACCAGAACCAGGTGACGTCGAAGCCCGCGTCCGCTGCCATCTTGCTGCGCTCGACCGGCAGCTTCCCGTCGGGGTGAGAAAGGAGCAGCACGGTGCCCCGGCCCCGACTCCGGCCGACCGCACGGGCAAGCCGACTAGCCACGGCCCGCATATGCCCTCCGCTCGAGCCAGAGATGCAGGAACAGAACCGAGTACAGCAGCGCGGCGACCCGGCCGTCCGGCGCTTCCCGGTAGAGCTCGTGCAGCCGCTTCAGGCGGGCGGGCTCCACGATGCCGTGGCGGCGCAGCGTCGCATCCGACAGCCCATCGCTCACCAACGCAGCCGGGTCGCGGCCGAACCATCTCTCCAGCGGCACGGTGAACCCCTGCTTCCTGCGGTGCAGCACCGACCCCGGCACGTACCGCTCGGCAACCTTCTTCAGGGCCAGCTTGCCGCTGCCTTCGTCGTCGGCCTTGGCGTCCTCGGGAAGGGAGAGCCCCAGCTCCACGACGCGGTAGTCCAGCAGGGGGGTGCGGGCCTCAAGCCCCCACGCCATGGTCGCCCGGTCCACCTTGGCCAGCATCTCGTCGTTGAGCGACGTGACCATGTCGAACTTCTGCCACCGCGACACCCGGTCCGGCGAAGGCAGCGGCAGTCTGCCCGACAGCCACTCCTCGGTCCGGGAAAGCCTGCAGGCCTCGGCCCAGCCGGGCGTAAGAAGCCACAGCTTCTCCTCGTGGGTGGCCCCGTAGGTGACGCTGCGCAGGTAGTGCAGGTCCCGTATGGCCTGGTCCGGCCGCCGCTCGAACGCGAGGCGCCGGCCGAGCCGTTGAAGCAGCCCCTCGACCTCCCACGCTACCGGGCTCCAGCCGTCCACCGCGGTGGCCGACCGCACCCAGCCCAGTGGCCTGCGCCGGAAGCCGTCCCAGCGCAGGTCGATGCCCCGGTGTCGCGACCAGTAGCCGGCAAAAACCTCGTCGCCGCCGTCGCCCGTGACCACCACCTTGGCTTCCCGGGAAGCTTCCCGGGCAAGCAGATAGACGCCAAGTGCGGAGGGCACCGCGAACGGCTCGTCGCTGACCGCAGCGAACTCGTCCAGGAGCGGCAGGAAGTCATCCTGCAACGCGAATACCCGGTGCTGCGACCCGATGTGTGCGGCCACCGCCAGAGCGTGCGGGGTCTCGTCCAACTCGCCGCTTCCCGGGAATCCGACGCTGAACGTCGAGAGCTTGCCCGCCCCTGTTCTCGTGCCTGCCATCGCGCTCACGACGCTGGAGTCCACGCCGCCGCTCAGGAACGCGCCGACGGGCACGTCCGCCCGCATGCGCAGCGCCACCGCGTCGGAAAGGAGCTCGTCGAGTCGGTCCGCCGCGGCGCTCAGGCCCATCGGCTGCACCGCGACGGAGCAGACGTCATACCAGCGTGCGGTGCGGACGCGGCTGCGGTCTGCCACGAGAAGGTGCCCGGGCGGCAGCCGCCGGAGGGCCGCGTAGATGGACAACGGAGCGGGCACCACGGACAGCGACAGGTAGTGGGACACCGCGGCAGGGTCGAGGTCACGCGACCACCGAGGGTCCTCCATCAGCGCGCTGCTGTCCGACGCGAATGCCAACAGGTCCGCGGTCTGAGCATAGACCAACGGCTTGACCCCGAACCGGTCCCGGGCCAGGAAGAGCTGCTGCTGCTCCTGGTCCCACAGGCCGAACGCCCACATCCCGTTGAAACGGGAAAGGCAGTCGAGCCCCCACTCCCGGTACGCGGCCATCACCACTTCCGTGTCGGTCTGGGACGTGAACCGGTAGCCCCGCTTCTCCAGCTGGGTGCGAAGCTCCCGGTAGTTGAACACCTCGCCGTTGAACGTGATCACGCAGTCGCCGCCGGCGCTGCTCATGGGCTGGTGCCCCGCGGGAGAAAGGTCCAGGATGGAGAGCCGCACCTGCCCCAGAGCCAGGTCGAAGACCGGGCTCCTGTCCGGAGCTCGACGCGGCAATCGAATCCTCGCATCCGTCCCGGGAATGGCCAGGTCGCAGCGCTGCCCCGACGCGCTGTGGATGAGTGCGACGCCCGCGTCGTCCGGACCTCTGCGCTTCATGCGAAGCACGCTCCGGACCGCCAGGTCAGGGTCCACGCCCGCGCCGTTCCGCTGCCACGCTCCCCAGATGCCGCACACGGTCAGGCCTCCCGCTTCCGTCCGCGCCGGGTCACTCGCCCTCCCTGCGGGTCTGCCAGGCCAGCCGGGGGCGCACCACTCCGCCCCACGCACCGCCGTATTCCCTGCGCATGGCTCCCGTATCGACGCAGGTGAACGAGACCACGTCATTGCGGTGCGCCATGTACGCGTTCACGTTCGCGTCCTTCTGGATGAACACGTTGACCGTGTGGAGCCCCTCGTTGAGCAGGTCGCCCGGAATCCGGACCGAGGTCGTGTACACGCCGCGGGGCATGGGCCTGTCCCCCCAGGGGTCGGGCGTGAGACTCACCGACGGCAGGTTGTGCGACGACAGGACCATGGTCCCCATGCGGTCCATGAGCTGGATGGTAGCCATGAGCCGCGCACCTTCCAGGAAGTTCTCGTAGCAGATCTCGATGGTGCAGCCCTGCGAGATGTCGACATCCTCGGCTACCGCCCCATCCGGGCCCACGACCCGGACCTGGCGCAGTCGCGCGACGTCCCCGCCGGGGGCCGTGGCCGGGTCGTCGAAGCGGGCGCAGGCCCCCTGCGACAGCTTGAACTCCATGTAGCGTTTCACGACGTCTGCCACCGGGCCGCTGGCAGACAGCGTGCCCTGCTCCAGCAGCACGGCCGTCGTGCACAGGTTGAGCACGCTGGCCATGTTGTGGGACACCAGCAGCACGGTCCGGCCCGACCGGGCCACGTCGCCCATCTTGCCGAGGCACTTCTTCTGGAACTGGTAGTCGCCCACGGCCAGCACCTCGTCCAGCACGAGGATCTCCGGGTCGAGGTGCGCGGCCACGGCAAAGGCGAGGCGCACGTACATCCCGCTGGAGTACCTCTTGACCGGGGTATCGATGAATCGCTCCACTTCCGCGAAGGCCACGATCTCGTCGAAGCGCTGCCGGATCTCCTTCCGGGTCATGCCGAGGATGGCCCCGTTGAGGAAGATGTTCTCGCGTCCAGACAACTCGGGGTGAAAACCCGTCCCGACCTCGAGAAGGCTGGCCACTCGTCCCCGGACGACGATCTCGCCCGTGGTGGGATCCGTGATCCGGCTGAGCAGCTTGAGCAGCGTGGTCTTGCCCGCGCCGTTACGGCCGATGACGCCCAGAACCTGCCCTTCTGCCACGTCGAAAGAGACGTCCGAGAGGGCCCAGAACTCCCGCGACTCCTTTCGCTGCGAGGGCCCGCGGCCCAGGAGCCTCCTGACGGATCCGGCCAGCGCGTCCCGGAGCATGCCATGCTGCAGGGTCATTCCCAGCGAGTAGCGCTTCCCGAGTCCTCGGATCGCGATGACGGGGCCTTGGCTCATATCACGTCTGCGAACGTCCTTTCCGTGTTCCTGAAGTAGTACGCACCGCCGACCAGCACGACAACGGCCACCGCGGTCCCGACCCAGAAGCCGGGCCAGTAGGGCTCGAAAGAAGGGCCCAGGATGCACCAGCGGAAACCGTCGATCACTCCCGCCATGGGGTTGATGCCATAGAGCAGACGCCACTGCTCCGGCACCACGGAGCTGGCAAAGCCCACCGGGCTCACGTAGAGGCCGGCCTGCACCAGGAACGGGATCGCGTGCTTCACGTCGCGGTACTTCACGTTGAGCGCGCCGAGGAACAGCCCCACCCCCAGTGCGGTGGCGAAAGCCAGCAGGAAGAAGAGAGGCAGCAGCAGAAGATGCGGCTGGAACGGCACGCGGTAGGACAGCATGAGCCCGACCAGGACGGCCAGCGAGATGCAGAAGTCGATGGCGCCGGACAACGTCGTGGCCGCGGGGATGATCATGCGCGGGAAGTAGACTTTGCTGATCATGCCGGAAGCGGCCACCAGCGAGTTGGCCCCCTGGGTCAACGCGGTCGCGAAGAACATCCACGGAAGCAGCGCGGCAAACGTCATGACCGGGTACGGAGCGCCGTTGCTGGGCATGCCTGCCAGCTTCCCGAACACCACCGAGAACACCACCATGGTCAAGAGCGGCTGCAGCAGGGCCCAGGCGACCCCGATGGCCGTCTGCTTGTACCGGATGAGGATGTCGCGCCACCCGAGGAATACGAACAGCTCCCGGTATCTCCAGAGCTGCGGGAAGTCGATGGGGGCAAGGCCCGTCCTGGCCCGGATCACCGTGACCATTCCCGAACCGGGCCTGTCCGAGCCGTCGCGCGTCATGACAGCTTGAGCTTCCTGAATGCTACCACGCACATCCTGGCAAGCAGCAGGCCGTGGCGGAACCTGCTGATCTTGGTGTCTCCGTATGTCCGGTCCTTGTAGCGAATCGGCATGTCCACGATCTTCCGGTTGAGCCGCGACGCGCCGAACAGCAGGTCGAAGTCGCCGAACGGATCGAACTCGCCGAAGTAGGAGCGGTTGGCTGCCAGCGTCTCGTAGTCCCTCCGCCACAGAACCTTGGTCCCGCACAGAGTGTCCTTGACGGGCTGGCCCATGAGCCAGGTGAAGACCTTGCCGAACCCGTGGTTGGCCACCATGTTGAGGAAACGCATGGCGCGGCCCTCCATGGGGTAGACGAGACGGCAGCCGTTGATCAGCTCCCCCTTTCCTTCCACGAGCGCGCCGTAGTACTTCGGCAGCTCCTCGGGCGGCATGGTGAGGTCCGAGTCGAGAATCATGAGCACGTCGCCCTTTGCCCTGGCAAACGCCTGCCGCACCGCCTGCCCCTTGCCCTTTCCGGTCTGGCGCTCCAGCACGCACCGCTTGAACCTGCGGCCGTGCTTCTTGATGCACCGCTCGATCTCTTCGTACGTCCCGTCGGACGAATCGCCGTCGATGAAGAGAAGCTCGGTCCACCGCCCCATGGCCGGGGTGCGGAGGAATGCGGCCTCGATGTTCCCCTTCTCGTTGCGTGCCGGGACCACCACCGACACGGACGGCGCTTCCGGCCCGGTAACCGGCAGGGGGGCGGGCAGCGGCCGCGCGACGGTGTACTGCGTCAGCGTGAGCAGCTGGAACAGGGGCAAGCGGGCCAGCAGACCGTTGACCAGCGCTTCCACCCCCGGCACTCGGGCCGGAAGCAGGGTCCTGCCGCCGACGGTCACGACCTGGTATGACGCAAGCGCCAGCAGGTTGGCCACGTCGGTACGCGACAGCCACGAGTAGTCCGGCGTGTGCTCCCTCCAGCCAAGGGTGGTGGCCGCGTCCAGAACCGGCCGCCACAGGTTGGAGTGGTACTGCAGCACGAGCCGCGTCCCCGGTGTGCATACCGGCGCCAGGCTCGAAAGCGTGGCCTGCACGTCAGGCAGCAGCGGGAGGAGGTCGCTCAGCAGGATGTAGTCGAAGGGCTGGATGCCGGTCCAGTCCACCTTGCCCGCGTCGCCTGAACGGAACTCGAGCCCGGCCACCCCCCGGTGCAGGTCCCGTGCCGCTTCGATCTTGCGCTCGTCCACGTCGATGCCCAGGCCCGTCACAGGGGCAAGAGAAGCCAGCAACCGGCCCGTGCCGCAGCCCAGCTCCAACACCCGGCTTCCCGCGGGAACAAGAAAGCGGAACAGCCCGTCCACCTCGCGGTGGTAGACCGGGTTCCGCTCCCTGCCCTGCTCCAGCTCCTTCAGCCGCCGTGCGTCCATGCTCACCTCGTCTTCTCCAGAGTCACTTGCATTCGCAACGCGACGAGCCGCCCCATCCATTTCGTGAGCCGGTCCTCCACGGACATGAGCCGGTCCACCCACGCAGCGGGAACCCGGGTCGCGCGGGAGAACCCGCCCGTCAACGGGTACACGACGGCATCGAGCCGCCGGAAGCCCGCGATGCGCAGCCCGACAAACCGGCGCTCGAACGCCTTCCGGCCCCGGCCGAAGACCAGCGTCGGGATCGCTGTGTTGCACGCCTCCCCAGACTCCGGGTCTACGGTCGAAACCGGCCCGAACGGGTCCGCGGACATGTCCACCGGCTCGTGGTGGAACAGCTTGTACACGAGGTAGGAGTACGGCGTCACCAGCGGCTCCAGCAGCACCAGGCGCCCGGCCGGAGCCAGGACCCGCGTCACCTCGCGGAAGAACGCTGCCGCGTCCGGCAGGTGGTGCAGCATGTCCACGGCCACGAGGTTGGCGCAGCTGCCCGCGTCGTAGGGCATGGCCTGTGCGTCCACCACGCGGTCCACCCAGTCGTGCGGGTAGAGGTCCGTGTGCTCGAATCCGGGCAGGTGCTCGGACATGGCCCCGCAGCCGCAGCCCAGCTCCACGTTGATTCCAGGCACGTCGGCGAGCTGACTGCGGATGCCTCGGCCCCAGTGAGCGTACACGGCCCGCAACGCGGGATGGCGCCCCAGCATCTCCCGGTGCCGCAGCACCACGTTCCAGTAGCGGTGTTTCTCGAGGTCCGTCATTCGGGCTTCCTGGCGCATATGAGGAGCGACCCGGCCATCTCCCTGAGGAGCGGCACCTTCTCGAGCAGCGAAGTCACGAGCTGCCCCGCGCTCAGGAGCCGCTCCGGGATCGCGGGATGCAGAAACTCGTGGGGCAGGATTGAGACCTCGGCAAACCCGTGCCTCTCCAGGACCCGCTTGAGCCCGAATCGCACGAATGCGGTCTCGTCGGGAGACACGCCGCGGGCCTTGCGAAGCCAGCCGATCTTCCGCTCCGCGAGCACCTGGGGATTCAACATGTTCGGCTCTGCGAACACGAGCCGGCCGCCGGGCTTCAGCAACGCCAGAGCGGCCGCAAGGAACGGGTCCAGATCCAGGTGGTGCAGCACCGAGCTGCCCCACACCACGTCGTACGATTCCCGCTGCCGTCCCGACAGGTCCGTGGCGTCTCCCGCGACAAAGGTGACCGGCCCCCCGTAGGTTCGCCCCCGCGCCCGCTCCAGCAGCTTCTCGGACAGTTCGCACGCTTCGATGGACGCACCGCACTGGCTCACGAGCTGCGTGAACAGGCCGGTCCCGCATCCCACTTCCAGCGTGCGTGTTCCAGGCCCCATGCTTCCCGCTTCCACGATGAGCCGGCCGCGCCTTCGGGCTCGTGCCATGCCCGCGGGCGTTCCCCATCCCCAGATCTCTTCGGGTGAAGCCAGCAGGACTTCCGCGTGGCGCAGCTCGTGCTCCAGCCGCTCGCCGCGGCGCAGATCAGCCGTCATTGCCTCTCCTCATCCAGCCGTACCCCCTGGCCACCGCAAGCCCGGCAAACGACAGGACCACGGGCTCGTAGGGAACCCGGTAGTGCGTGTCCCCGAAGAACACCAGCGTCTGCGCAGTGTGCCCCGCGATTACGGCCAGAGGCAACAGGTACCCGCGCCACCTGCGCAGGGCCATCCCGATCCCGGCCAGCCCCCACACGCTGACGCACCAGAACGACAGGTGGAACAACAGCCGGGCCGCACCCTCCCCCGGCCGAATCGACGGGAACCAGGCGCGCTGCAGCTTGCACAGCCCGAGGCGGGCCAGATCTGCCGGCCTCTCAACGGCCGTCGACGAGAGGAACTTCAGGGCCTCGTCCCTCAGGGTACGGTCCCTCTCCTGCCGGTCGACACCCGGTCCCTCCGGAGCCAGTGCCAGACATGCCTCCTGGTCCCACGTTCCGCAGTTGGGGCCGTCGAGCACCGCGGGGTTGTTCCCGCCGTACAGGCCTTCTCCCCCGTTGTCTGCGATGGGCACGAAGCGCCCCATGACCGCCAGGTTCCGCCCGATCCAGACCGAGCACACTGCACACGCGGGCACCAGGACGCATGCCAGCGACACCGCGGCGTCCCGCCAGCGGCCCCAACGGGACACTACCAGAGCCACCGCAAGGAACGGCAGGAAGAACTGGAACGCCGCGCGCATGAGGATGCTCAGGCCCAGGAGAATCCCCGCGGCAACGCCGGACCGGGCCCGGCCGTCCCCGACATGCCGGTGCAGCAGGAGCAGCGTGCCCGTGAACAACGTCACCGCGGGGGTCTCGGTCAGCAGCAGCGCCGCGTGCAACAGGAGGCTCGGGAACAGGCAGGCCGCCACCCCCGCCACCTTCCCGGCCAGGGGGCCGGCCACACGCCGGGCCAGCAGGTAGATGAGCACGCAGTTCACGCCGGCCAGCACAGACAGCAGGACCCGCGCCACGACGTCGAACGCACCACCGGATATCCACATCACCGGAGCAAGCAGCATCGGGAACAGGGGCTGCCGCGAGAGGTGTGCCGAGGTGACGTACCCCCAGAAGTCCGAGGCCATGCGGAGGTACATCCCTTCGTCCGTGGGGATGCCCTGGTAGAAGGCCGCACCCAGGAGGTTGAACGCTCCGGCCGCGCACGCTCCGATGCCGAAGAGAGCCAGCGGCCACCCGCGGTCAGGGCCGAGAGCAAGGCGTGCTGGGGGCTCGTTCTGTGCCAACCGTCCTCCCGGGCAGGCTCCGCCCCTCTCAGTCCCATCACGAGGCTGCGGGTTCCTGCCTTCTCTTTCGCACGCAACGTGCGTGCGGGCGAAAATTTATAACTCGGATATACCGTTGTTACAAGGTAAAACATCAATGTGGAACAGTTGCCATGCATCTACAGATAGCGTGTTTGCCACCACCGTGGTACCATGCTGGCGTCGCTTTCGGAGGTCGCTTGTCCAGGGCCGTGTCGCTACTTCTCCTGGCGTTGTCCATGCCGCTGCTGCCGGCTTGCGGTGACGAGCAGGAAGCCCCTCCGGGGGGGCAGACCGCCCGCCTCCCTCTGGCCGGCCCCCCCACCATCAAAGCAGTCGCACCCATCGAGAGCCTCTACATCGACTTGCAGCCCGGCGGCACGCCCGTAACGCTGTCGTACACGATCCAGGGCTGGGATCCCTTCCCGGCAGACGGAAAGGAGGTCTTCTTCTACCTCGACGGCGTCTTTGCAGGGAGCACGCCGGCCGCCTTTTCGTTCACGTTCCCTTCGGTCCCGCTCGGGTTCCATGCGCTCTCGGCATGGCTCGTGGAAGACGGGCAGCCCGTCCCGCTCGACTCCGCACGGCTCACTCGGCACGTCCGCGTCACCAGCCCCTGTGCGAAGAACGCGGACTGTGCGGACGGCACCGCGTGCTCCGAGGACATCTGCCATCCCCCCGGCACTCCTGCCGCAAAGTGCCACTGGAAGGTGGAAGCCTCGTGTTGCTCCATCCTCATGGAGTGCCCGGTGAGCGCGCTCGCCTGCGCGGACGTCAACGGTGACGGGGCCGGGGAGTGCGCCCAATGCCTTTCCGACGCAGACTGCGACGACGGCAACTCCTGCAGCGACGACCTGTGCATGGCAGGGAACTGCGCCAACACACCCAAGGCAGCGTCCTGCTCTGCAGACGACCAGTGCCAGGACTCGGACGTGTGCACCCAGGACTCCTGCGACGTCGCCACGTGCACGTGCGTCCACGCGGCCAAGCCCGGATGCTGTCACGCGGACCCGGACTGTGACGACGGCATCGCCTGCACCAAGGACCGCTGCCTTGCCAGCCTGTGCCGGCACGCGCCCAAACCCGGCATGACCGCCTGCTGCACCTCTGACGCCATGTGCCAGCCCGACGACGCCTGCAGCATCGGAGTCTGCGTCGCATCCGGTCCGCAGGCAGGCTCGTGCACGTCTGCTGCCGACCCCGCGAAGCCAGGCTGCTGCCTCTTCGATTTCCAGTGCAAGGACGAGTCCGACAAGTGGGTTGGGAAGTGCAAGCCGGACCCGAAGCTCGGCTACTCGACCTGCGCCCTTGCCGTCAGCCCGAACTGGTGCCAGAGCTCGGTCCAGACGCCGATCATCAACGAGGTGATGGCAGACCCACAGTCGGTGAGCGACTCCCTGGGCGAATGGGTCGAGATCACCAACGCGGCCGACCAGCCGGTGGATCTGTCCGGCTACTCCCTGGTCGGGGAGCAGGGCGAGATCTGCCAGCTCTTCCCGGCCGCGGCCCACGAGGTCGGCCCGGGCCAGTCCGTGGTGGTGGGGCGCGTCGCAGACGCGTCGCTCAACGGCGGAATCAGCGTGGACTTCGCGTGCGGTCTGTCCCTGTCCATCGACAACTCGGCGCCCTTCCTGTCTCTCGTGTCGCCGGAGGGAGCCGAGGCGGACCGATGGCCCCCGCTTCCCGCAACCCCGCCGGAGCCCGGCAGGAGCAGCGCGCGTCTGAGCCCCTATCTGCCCGCGGCCTTTCCCGCCTCGTGGCAGCAGGCCACGGCGCCGATTCCCGGGGGCCTGGACCGCGGGACCCCGGGGCTGCCCAACACCGACCTGGGACCGCTCTCTTCCTCGCCCCTGTGCGATGACGGCAAAGCCTGCTCTCTGGACCTGTGCTCGCTGGCCGCGACCAATGCCTGCTCGCATCTCTCCAAGCCCTCGTGCTGCACGTCGGCCGCGGAGTGCAACGACAAGGACGTCTGCACGGTGGACGCCTGCACCCCGGGAGGGACGTGCAGCCACGTCAAGGTCGCAGGCTGCTGCAACACGGATGCGGAGTGCGACGACTCGGACCCCTGCACCGCGGGCAAGTGCCTCAATCACAAGTGCCACGCTTCCCCCCTGTTCCCGGACAAGGTGTGCTGCACGTCGGATGCAGACTGCATCGCGGGCGATCCCTGCGTCACCGGGAGCTGCTCGGGAGGCTTCTGCGAAGTCAGTGCAGTGCCGGGATGCTGCAAGAGCGCGCTCACGTGCTTCGACGGGATACCCTGCACCACGGACTCGTGCGACCCCGCAACCCACCAGTGCGTCCACGTCGCCACGCCGGGATGCTGCGCGTCTGCTGCCGACTGCGAGGCCGCAAAGCCTGCCGCCCTCTACTGCAGCAAGGCGAGCTGCATCGCGGGGAAGTGCAAGTACGGTCCGCCCAAGGCAGGCTGCTGCGTGGTCCCGGAAGACTGCAACGACGACAACGCATGCACCGTGGACGCCTGCGACCCCGCACAAAACGTGTGCTCACACGAGCTGATGTACGCGGGCTGCTGCACCTACTCGAAGGAGTGCCCCGCGTCTGCGGACCCATGCACCAAGCCGCTGTGCAAGGAGTCGAAGTGCACGTTCGGTCCCATCTGGAACTGCTGCAAGGAGGATCTGGAGTGCCAGGACTCCGTCCCCTGCACCCTCGACGTCTGCATCGCCAACCGCTGTCGCAGCATCCCGTCCGGGGCCGACGGCTGCTGCTTCGTCGACTCGTCCTGCCCGCCAGACGGACTGCCCTGCACCAAGGACCATTGCCTGGACCTCAACTGCGTCCACACCCCCGTGGCCGAGTGCTCCATGGCGCTGAACTACTCGGAGTCGTTCGCCAAGATGGCGGACCTTGCGCTGTACGGGTACAGTGGGTTCCACCCGGGGGGACAGGCCGGGCCGCCGCCCGTCTGGCTCGTCTCGACCGGGCCGCTGCTGGGTCCGGACGGCCACCTCGAGCTGCTTCCGGGCGCCACGACCCGGGCTTGCGTCGCGTCGCCGTACCTCAAGCCGGCCGCGGGCACGGGCCGCGTCACCGTGGGGTTCGACGTCGCAGCAGAGCCTGCCGGGGCCATGGTCAAGGCCGAGGTCCTGGTGAAGCTCGGAGCCCTCGGGGCCTGGACCACCGCATGGGAAACGTACTACTCCAAGAAGGTCGAGAAGCACGAGAACGTGGGCGTGGACTTGCCCGTTGGCGGAGTGACGCAGCTGCGCGTCGCATTCTGTGCAACCCCCGGCAACACGTCCGGCTTCCTCGCCATCGACGGCGTTGCCGTGGCCGCGGGATACCCTCCCCAGTTCCTCACCTCCCTGCCCACGGTGTCGGCCATGCTCGGGGCAACGACCGTCAAGACGGTCCTCGCTGCGGACCCCGATCCCCTGGCGTCCGGCGGCACCGTGAGCATCAAGATCGCCAGCGGACCCTCCTATGCCAGCATGCTCGGAAACAAGTACCTGTCGAGCGCCAAGACGTTCCTGAACAGGCTGGCCCTCGCTCCCCCGTCGGGCACCGCGGCCAAGTCGGCTTCCCTCACGCTTCGGGCCACGGACGGCTGGCTGTTCGTGGACCAGACGGTCCTCGTGCAGATCCTTTCCGTCGCATGCCTGGAGTCCAAGGACTGCGCGGTCAACCTGCCCTGCGTCGCGGCGTCCTGCACCGCGGGGGCTTGCGCGTATGCCCCCGTGGTCCCGTGCTGCGGCAACGGCAAGCTGGAGGACGCGGAGGACTGCGACGACGCAAATCCCTATGGAGGCGACGGCTGCTCCGCTCTGTGCTTCCTGGAGGACAACGATTGGGACGGCCTGGTGGACTACAAGGACAACTGCCCCCTGGAGTACAACCCGGACCAGTCGGACACCGACTCGGATGGCACGGGCAATGCGTGCGACACGGACCAGGACGGCGACGGAGTGCCCGACGCGCTGGACAACTGTCCCGGTGTCGCAAACCCGGGCCAGAAGAGCACCGATGACGACCCATTGGGAGACGCGTGCGACAACGACGACGACAACGACGCGGTCCCGGACTTGCTCGACAACTGCCCGCTTCTGGCGAACGAGAGCCAGCTTGACAGCGACGCGGATTCGCTGGGCGACGCATGTGACCCGGACGACGACAACGACCTGGTTCCGGACGCGTCCGACGACTGTCCCACAGCGGCCGACCCTGGCCAGGAGGACATGGACCTCGATGGCCTGGGCGACGCGTGCGACCCGGACGCGGATTCGGACGGGTACTCGAAGCCGTTCGACTGCGACGACGCAGACGCTCTCATCGCACCCGTGTTCCTCACCATCGCGTCAGACGACAGCGCCAACTGGCTCTGGAGCGGAGTCCCCGTGTTCCATGGGGATGCGCTTGCCTTTGCCGGATACGCCCAGGCCGAAACCGAGCCCACCGCGTGGCAGTATGACCTCACGACGACCGCTCTGCCCGGGCTTCCGGGCCCCGCGGTGGTCTGCGCGGGCTCCGACGACCTCCTGGTCACCTACTACCCCGAATCCGCACCCGATGCCCTGTCCATACTCTGGAACGAGTCCACCGTCCATCAGGCGGCTCCAGGCGTGGACCCCGGCAGCATCCGTATCCATGGCGCGGCCGCCGTCTGGGTCGAGGGAACGGGCACCAGCAGCGAGATCGTCCTCTGGAAGGAGGGCACGCGCACGGTGCTCACATCCAACGGCGCCGCGGACCGCTACCCCGACGTGGAAGGAAGCAGGGTGGCCTGGCAGGCAGGCACCGAGATCGGCTACTTCGATGGGGCGGAGTCGCACGTGCTGACCTCGGATTCCTTCCTCGACGAGGCGCCGGTCCTGGAGGGCCCCAGCATCTACTGGACCCGCCGCGACGCCCTGGGCGGCAAGGGGAACATCGTCTCCTTCAACCCAGTGGACGGCAGCATGAAGCACATCACCAACGACGCGACAGAGGACTTCGGCGTCGCGGCCGGACCCCTGGGCGTGGCATGGCGCCGGGTCAACACACAGACGGGAGCCACCGATGTCTACTTCCACGACGGTGCCGCGACCCTGGCGCTGACTACCGGTGAGCTCTCCGCAGTGGAAGCGCTGGCCGTCGGCGACCACGTCGTCGCGTGGATCGGGACGGGCCCGGACGGCCGCGCCCTTTCCGCCTGGGACGGGACGACCGGCGTGGTCCTCGACCCGAACGTGCCACCGGGCGCGGGCCTCACCGTGTCCGGCAGCCGCATCGCCTGGCTCTCCGCTTCCGGCCCGGTCCACGCCGTCTGGACCTGCTCGCCCGTCCTGGACGCGGACTCCGACGGCTTCGCCTCGGTGGAAATGGGCGGCACCGATTGCGACGACTCGGACCCGTCCGTTGCCCCGGAGCTCTCGCTGGTGGACCTGACGCAAGGCGCGGCCGACGTGCTCGACAGGCCCGTCCTGAGCGATGGCCGCGCGGCCTGGAGCGCTTCCGACGGAAACGACGCGGAGCTGTTCCTGTTCGACGGCAAGGGCGTGGTCCGGCTGACGCAGAACACCGAGGACGACCGCTTCCCGAGCGCCTACGGGCCCGACCTGGTCTGGCAGCAGGGGCCGCCGGGCGAAAGCGTGATCATCCTGTTCGACGGCCAGAGCCTCGGACCCATCCCGGGGTCGAAAGGCGGCCGCAAACCCCAGGTCTGGGGACGGCACGTCGCATGGCTGACCGGAGCGGAGTCCTCGAAGGAGCTGAACGTGTTCGACCGGGAGTCCGGGACCACTTCCAAGCCGAACCTCACGCCCCTCTTCTCCGATAGCTTCTTCCTCCAGGCAGGCACCCTCGCGTTCGACGACCTGGCGCCCGACTCCAACGTGATGGCCGTCGATCTCGCTTCAGGCCAGACCCGCATCCTGTCAACCCCCGCTGCCAAGGACGGCAGCCCCAGCGTCTACGGCCCCAGGGTCGCATGGCTCAGCACCGGCCTCCTGAGCAGCGTCATGCTGTTCGACGGGATCTCGTCGGCACCGGTCGCACAGGACGCCGCGGAGAAATCCGCGCCCGTGCTCGGGTCCGGAGCCCTGCTGTTCAGTTCCGCATCCGGTGGCCTGCAGCGCATCTACGTGGCCCGGATGGACGGCACCGTGGCGCCCCTTTCGGCAGAGTCGGAGCAGGGTTCCCAACCTTCCGGAGACGCTCAGACCGTGGCCTGGATCTCCGGAGCGGGCGATGCCGCTGAGCTGGTCGTGTCGCGCGGGGGAACCCCACAGCAGGTGACCGACGACGACGTCGAGGACCGCCTCCCCATGGTCTCCCGCGGCCAGGTGGTCTGGCTCCACGGCAAGGACGTGTTTCTGCTGCGCTCCGCGTGCGGAGAAGACATCGACTCCGACGGCGTGCCCAACACCGAGGACATCTGCCCCACCCTGTACGACCCGAACCAGGTCGACCTGGACATGGACGGCCTGGGTGACACCTGCGACCCGGATGACGACGGCGACGGCACCACCGACACCCAGGACAACTGCCCCGGAGAAGCCAACCCGGGGCAGGAGGACATGGACCAGGACTCCTTCGGGAACGCGTGCGACGCGGATGCGGACGCGGACGGGTACCAGAGCATGGCGTACGGCGGCGACGACTGCGACGACCTCGACCCCTCGGTCTTCCCCAAGTGGACCCCGACGGTCATCAGCGGAGGCAACCCGGACAACAAGGCCCCGGTCATCTCCGACCAGGTGGTCGCATGGTACGGAAAGCAGGGCAGCGCCTACCGCATCTTCATGTACGTCAACGGCGGCCTGCTGCAGGTGACCGACGAGGGCGGCGACGACACGGATCCGCAGGTGTCGGGCTCCGTGGTCACCTGGGAGCACTTCGACGGCCAGGACCGCGAGATTGGAGTCTTCGACAGCCTCGGAGTGCACATGCTCACGTCCAACGCGTACGACGACAAGGGGCCCGTTCCGGACGGCGCCAACGTCGTCTGGTACGGGTTCGACGGGAACGACTACGAGGTGTTCCGGTACGACGGGAAGCAGACCTCCCAGATCACCGTCAACGCACGCAACGACTACCACCCCCGCATCTCCGGGAACATCATCGTGTGGCGCGGGTTCGACGGGAACGACTACGACGTCTTCATGATGAAGGGCGGCATCCTGTTCAACATCTCCAAGAACGACACCGACGACGGCGTGCCCTCCATCAGCGGCGACACCGTCGCGTGGTCCTCGTTCGACGGCCAGGACTACGAGATCGTGATGTGGAAGAATGAGATGAAGAAGCAGATCACCGACAACGAGGTGGACGACCTCGACCCCATGGTGGACGGCAGCAAGGTCCTGTGGCGACGCTTCGACGGACACGACTACGAGGTCGCTCTCTACACCGGGTATTCTGCCATCCAGGTGACCGACGATACCATGGAAAAGGGCGTCCCGAAGCTCCACGCGGGCCGCGTCGCATGGGCCGCACGAAACGGGCCCGGGGACGACTGGGAGATCTTCACGCACAAGGCGGGAAAGACCGTCCAGGTCACCAACAACAGCGTCATGACCCAGGACGTTTCCCCCTCGGTCCGCAACGACACCATCGTGTGGCGCTGCTCCGACGCGGTGTGCATGGCAGAAGGGAAGTGCGGCAAATGATCCCGAGGGGCTCCTTTCTGTTGTGGAACGAGCAGACCGTTCCGGCTATGATGGCACGGTCGGCTTGGACGGAGGTCACATGGTGCGCTGGCACGGCATGGCGGTCGGACGGTTGGGAGTTCTTGCCCTGGCGCTGCTGGGACTGGCCTGCTCCAGCTCCCCGGAGGGCAGCCCGGGGGACGAGGACGTCAAGAAGGTCTCCTGCGTCTTCGACGAGGAGTGCGCTTCCGGGAAGTGCATCGACGGCGAATGCCTGGCCGTCATTCCCTCCGCGGACGTGACGGCCGAGCCGGACGCCCTCACCGAGACGCACGGCAAGGACGACGCGTTGCCCCAGGACACCGCGCAACCGCTTCCCGACACGTCGCCGCCAGAGGACGTCACCGCGGGGGACACCGGCGGCGGCAAACCGCTGGGCGGCCAGCCCGACATCATGGTCGACCCGCTGTCCCACACCTTCACCTACGTCCCGGGCGTCTACAACCCGGAGACCAAGACCGTCACCGTCTACAACGAGGGCACGGGCACGCTCATCATCGACCAGATCGCCTGGAAGGCCGGCTCGTCACCGGAGTTCACCTTCATGGCGCTTCCCCCTCTCCCGAAGAAACTGGCAGCGTACGAGCAGGCCGTTCTCACCGTCGTGTTCAAGGAGAAGTCGCCCCACGGCAAGGCCACGCTCCAGATCTCCAGCAACGACGCGGATGAAGGGCTTGTGGAGGTCCAGTTCAATAGCCAGTCCAAGGTCGGAGACCAGCCGTGCATCGGCCTTTCTCCCACGTCCCTCAACTTCGGGCAGGTCGTGCGCGGGGAATCCAAGGCCCTCCCGTTCACGCTGAGCAACTGCAGCGGAACCCTGCCCCTCAAGGTCGACCAGATCGTGCGCTCCAAGTTCTTCGGCATGGAGCTGACGCAGGAGTTCCAGATGGTCCCCAAGCCGGTGACCCCGATGCTGCTGGCCCCGAACCAGGCAATCGACTTCCAGATGACCTACACGCCGGGCCTGGCAGGCATGGACTCCGGGTACTTCGAGTTCTACAACAACGACCCCACTGCACCCAAGGCCAAGCTGGACGTGCACGGCGTCGGCGTGCCGCCCCCCCTGGAGGAGATCGGTCTCCACATCGAGCTGGAATGGGACCAGGACGACTGTGACGTGGACCTCCACCTCGTGCGTCCCGGCGGCACCCTGTTCGACTGCGAGTCCGACTGCTACTACGCAAACATGAACCCCGACTGGGGCACCCAGGGAGACTACCTGGATGACCCCTTCCTCGACTACGACGACGTGGACGGCTTCGGCCCCGAGAACACCAACCTGTCCGAGCCCATGCCCGGCGTCTACAAGGTCACCATGCACTACTACAACGACACCTACGAGGGGATGGGCGGAGGCCCCACGGCTGCCACGGTCCGGGTCTACTCCTACGGGGTCCTGCTCCAGGAATTCGGCCCCACCACGCTCCAGAAGACGGACAAGACGTGGGACGTGTGCAACGTCACCTGGCCCGGAGCGGCCATACAGACCCTCGGGAACATCTACGAGGCCCCCAACCAGCCGGTGTGCTTCCCCTGGTAGCCACGCGGTACGGAGGTCCTGCATGAACCCGTCCAACCTCGCCATCTGGGCCCCGGCGCTGCTCCTGGCCGCTGCCTGCTCCTCCGCATCCTCGCCCGCGCACGACGCCGCGCGCGGAGCCGAAGACGCAGCCGTCGAGGACGGGGTCGCCCCGGCGGACACCCTTCCTGCCGGGGATGGAACCCCTTCCACGGATTCGCCGCGGCAGGACGACGTCGCGGCACCGGACCTGCCCGGCATCGACGTCCCCCCAGGAACCGGCGAGCTCGGCACCGAGTGCGATTCCGACTCCGACTGCGCCAGCGGCCTCTGCTGGGCCAGCACCCTGGCTTCCGGCTGCACCCAGAAGTGCAACCGCCACGCAGACTGCCAGGACCTCGGGCTGGTCTGCTCCGTCATGCGCGAGGGGCTGGCCGGCTGCGTCCCCCCACCGCAAGTGGGCGCCCAGTGCTCCTCCCACCAGGACTGCGTCTACCCCACCGCGTGCATCGACGAGTTCGGCTGGTGCGACCTCCCGGAGTGCACCTTCGCGGGAGACTGCCCGGACGGCCAGATCTGCGAGGTCTCGGTCCGCAAGTGCCAGAACATCGCGTGCAGCTCCAACTACGAGTGCGCAGACCCGGCGGACTTCTGCATCGACGGCACCTGCGGCCCGCCCCAGTGCACGCAGAGCGCCGAGTGCGGCGACGGCAACATCTGCTCCAAGGCCCAGGGCATCTGCACCGATGCGACACCGTGCAAGGACGGCGCGTGCAGCTTCTACAACCAGGTCTGCGTCAACGGGCTGTGCGAGCCCAACCTCTGCGCGACCCCCTGCCAGAACGCATCCGAGCAGTGCAACCCCGACACCGGCAAGTGCGGCCTCCCCTGCCAGACCGACGACGCATGCCCCAAAGGCCAGGTCTGCGAAACCGGCAAGGGCCTCTGCTACCCCAACCAGCCCCCGCTGGCCGTGGCCCGCATCCTAAAAGACGGCGAGCTCCTGCCCGCGGCCAACCTGCCGGCCATGTCGGTCATCACCCTGGACGCCTCCCTCTCCTCAGACCCGGAATCCACCCCCCTCGCCTACCGCTGGATGCTCCTCTCCATGCCCCCGGGAAGCGCCGGCATGCTCGGTACCGTGTTCTGCCAGACGGTCACCTGCCAGACCGGTCCCCTCCTGCCGGGGCTGCACCTCTTCGGCCTCTGGGTCGAGGACGCGGCAGGCGCGGTCTCCATCCAGGCCGCAACCGCGGCCTACATGCAATGACGCAAGACGGAGGACTCACGTGAAAATACGAGTAATCGCCGTAGTAGCATTTACCGTTGCGATCGCATCTGTCGTCGCCGCCCTTTCCGTCGGATCCGACCCCGCAGGGGCCGATTCCACCCAACGCGTCCGAAAGAGCGTCAGCTTCAGCTACGACTGGGACAGCTCCAACGCCACCAGCACCATCTACATCGTGCCGCAGGGGTACGAGCTCCTCGTCACCGATGTCTGCGCATACTGGTGGGGCAGCGGCCCGGCCCAGCGCGTCTTCCTCTACCAGGACTCGGAACTCAAAGGCTCGTTCCTGGCAACGGGCCGCGGCTCCGACACCTCCACCCTGCTCGGCACCGGGGCCAACTGCTTCTCCAGCACCCAGTCCGGAATCCTCTTCGCCTCCGGCACCTCCGTGCGCGCGGTGCCCAGCACCACGTTCCTCTCCATCACCGTTGCCGGAGTCCTCAAGAAGTAGCCCCCCCGCAGCGCCCCCCGGTCATGGCCGCGGGCGCGGCGCCGCGGCAGCTTCCCGGCGGGCCCGCTGCAGCTCCCGCTCGGCCGGAGCGAACCCCGGCCAGATCCGCGCCGCCTCCTCCAGGTGGGGAAGCGCTGCCACCGGACGGTGCTCGACATCCAGCAGGTAGCTGCCCAGGACGTAGTGCCCGTCGAAGCTCTCGGGGAAGTCGCGCACCTTGGCTTCCATGATGGTCCGGTTGTCGGTCCAGTCCCGGTACCTGACCGCGCTCAGGCCCGAAAGAGAAAGGAGCACCAGCACTCCAGCCACAAGGGCCGCACGCGGCCGCACCGCCAGCACCTGCTGGAAAGCGAGCCCCGCAAGGCCTGCGAGAAACGCGGACGAAAGGTACAGGAAACGCTCGCCTGCGATGGCCCGGAACGGCACGAGGTGCAGGTACGGGGTGAGCGCCAGGGCCGCCACCCCCATCAGCACCGCAGCCGTTCGAGCCCTGCGCCACGCCACGACCATCCCCGCAAGGTACGCAAGGACCACGACGAGCCCGACGAGCACCAGCGGGTCCAGCACGTCCTCCACCGGTGGCCAGATGGACGGGTCGTAGTACGCGTTGAGCGGCCAGGGAGCCACCAGCAGTCGCGCATACAGAGCCATGGTGCGCACCATGGTCAGGAACACCGCACCGGCACCGAACCCGCTGAACGGCGACCCCGGCGCTGCCTGCACCAGCCCGGCCCGCGCCGCCAGGTATCCGCACAGGACAACGGCCACCGGCACCCACCGCTGCCACCACAGCGACCTCACCTGCTCCCGGCGCAGGGCCACGTCCACGAGCACGAGGGCCGCTACGAGCGGTACGGCAGACTCCTTCGAGAAGAACGCGAGTCCGGACAGACCGGCAACGCACAGGCTCCCCACCAGGGAGCCAGGCCGGAAGCGCACGTGCGCCAGCAGCGCTGCCAGGAAGAACAGCGCGGACAGCGCCTCGGTGCGGTACGCGGACACGGCCAGCACCTCGGTGTGCACCGGGTGCACGGCGAACAACAAGGCCCCGGCAACGGCCGCGGAGGTGGGCAGCGCCAGGGCCAGCAGCAGCAGGAGAACCAGCACCGCAGCAACCGCTCCCAGCAGGTTGTTCACGAGCCGGAAGGCCACGGGGCTGGCCCCGAACAGCGCGTGGTCCACCGCGTAGGACAGCGTGGCCACAGGCCGGTAGAAGCTCACGTTCTTGGCCTGCCCGAACCCCTCTTGCGTCCCGGAAGCCCACGTCGCGGTGAAGTAGCTTCCCGCCTGCCCCAGGTCACGGATCGACGGGTTGTTCTGGATGAGGTACGTGTCGTCCCAGACGAAGCGGGCGCCCGGAAGACTGAACGCGCTCACGCCGAGGGACAGGAGGAAGACCGCCAGCGCTGCCGCGGGGACGACTCTGCTGTCACGCGCCCCGGCCACGCGCCTGCTCACCTACATTCACGCCATCCTGCGCCGGAAAGCGGCCAGGGCCAGGAGCAGCCCGGCCACCAGGGCCGCGGCCGACGGGGCCCCGGTGCCCGCAACCGAGCAGTCCGAGCCGCCGCCGCCCTCGTCCGTGGTCCCGGTGTCCTCGCCCACGGTCACGTCCCCGCCCACCGGCACATCCCCGCCGGTCACGACGTCCGGCTCCACCGGGTCGGGCGCGCACGTGAAGTTCGCGTCGCAGCTGCTGCCGGCCGCACACTCCGCGCACACTCCGCCGCAGCCGTCGTCGCCGCACTGCTTGCCTTCGCAGTCGGGCACGCACGAGCACATGCCGTCCACGCACTCGGTCCCATCCGTGCACTCGCCACACACGCCGCCGCAGCCGTCGTCGCCGCACTGCTTCTCCCCGCAACCGGGCACGCAGCACGTCCCTTCCAGCGTGCACACCGCACCCTTGCCGGAGCACTCGCCGCACGAGTAGCCGCCGCCGTTGTCGCCGCACTCCTTGCCCTCGCACCCGGGCGGATAGTTGAACTGGCCGCAGTCACCGGGCTTGTTGCCAGACGGGTCGGAGCCGGCAAACCCGCAGTCGTACCAGGCGTTGCCCTCGTTCCAGCCGCAGCCGTCGGTGCCGCAGTCCTGCGTCACGAGGTTCGACTCCTCGCAGTACACCAGCAGGTTGCCGTCGCAGCAGCCGTCGTACGTGATGCCGTCGCACGGGTCCGCAGAGCACACGCCGAAGCTGCACGTGGTCCCGGTCTTGCAGCCGCAGTCCGCGGCGCAGGAGAAGCAGTTCTCCCCCGCATCGCACTTTTCGTTCCCGCACAGGTTGGACGCACACTTGCCGGTCGCCACGTTGCACGCCTCGTCCGCGCCGCACTTGCAGTCGCCGGGGCAGGAGAAGCAGGTCTCCCCGTCGTCGCACGTCGCGTTGCCGCAGCCCGCAGGGATCTTGCAGGACTGCACGTCGCAGTCGTTGCACAGGCACTCCCACGCGGGACCCCAGCAGCCCGGCTCGGGCTCGGTGGCCGCGATGCACGGCCCGGAGTAGCCGTCCGCACCGCCGTCGCACACGCCCTCCTTGCACTCGCCGTCAGGCACCCACTTGGCCAGCGGCAGCGCGGGGATGGTGCGCGTCACGCAGTGGATCGCACCGGAGTACAGGGACACCTGGTCGCTGATGACGCCCACGTGCTCCCAGTCCGGCATGCCCTGCTCCCACGCCTCCAGCGCCTGCGCCTCGAGGTCCTTGTCCACGGTGTAGATGGGCCACAGGTTGACCTTGTAGGACCCGTCCTTGCTCGCGAACAGCGTCGAGTTGATGAAGGTGCGCGGGATCGACTCGCCGAACGCCTTGCCCGCATTGGGCATCGGGATCCGGTACACCGTGATCCCCTCGGACCCGTCGGAGTACTTCAGGGCCTCGAGCTGCTTGACGTTGTCGTCCATCCGCTTCTTGTTGACGTCATCCTTGACCACGGTGTACTCGCCCACGAACGCCACGTGCTTGCCGCCCAGCTTGAAGAACATGTCGATGTGGCCGGTGCCGTCGTTGGTGATGTCCTTGACCACCACGGCCTTCTTGCAGCCGTAGTACTGCTTCATCATGTCCTCCACCTGCTGGAAGTTCCAGCCGGTGTACAGGTACAGGCGCTCGGTGGTGTAGCAGTACTCCTCGCCGTCCGCCTGGAAGTTGCCGCCCTCGAAGTCCATCGGAGCGCGGTAGGTCACGGTGCCCAGAGTCTGTCCCAGCCGGGTCGGGATCGCATCGTCGAGATAGCGCGGCGGGTAGTAGCGGAAGTCCGCGAACGCCACGGTGTTGTCATCCGTGTTGACCAGGGGCAGCGGGCCGTAGTCGATCTGCCAGATCGCATCGTTCACGATGGGGAAGAACTTCACCTTCTCCTGGATCTGCGCATCCGTGATGCCGGCCTTCTTCACCAGGCCGATGAGGTGCGCCTTGGCCGTGGGAGAGTCCACGATGACCCACACCTCGCCCGCAGGAAGCGAGCCCACCACGATGTCCGCCATGGTCTGGGCCACCGGCGCGTCCGACGGCAGGTAGTTGGAGTAGGTGATGATGTTCGCCTGCATCGGCTCCCACTCCTGCATCGGCCGGTAGTTCCCCTTGGCCGGCTGCGTGATCGCGTACCATTGCGGGTGCATCTTGCGGAAATCGGACGCCGCATCCGACTTGCCGGGCACCTTGTACTCCCAGGGAAGCTTGTACGCGGGCAGCATCGCGGGGTTCTTCACGAACTCAGCAGAGTCCTTGGCAGGCTCCACACCGTCCGGCCTGGGAGCCAGGTCCGTCGGCACCGCCTCATCGCAGGCACACAGCATCACAAGGGCAATCGCCAGCGCCAGCCTCTTCATGGAATACGCCTCCCCTTTTTGTCAGCGACCCGAAGGTCAATAGAGGGACTCTACACATGGCCGCGAGGGGATTGCAAGGGATTTGATGCGGAAACTATGCAGAACTTCCCTCTTGCCGCTGTGCAGCCCCCGCGTGTAAGGTGTATTCAGGCCGCGGGCCGGAGGAAATCATGGCGCTCAAAGAATTGTCCTCGGCAATCCGGAAATACGTATCGTACCGGCAGCGCCTGCGCGCAGGCGAACAGCTGCCTCAAGATGAAATGGAAGACTACTATGATCATCTGGACTACATCAGTTTGTTTCTCGCGCGCAAGGCGGGCGAGAAGCCCGCAGTCACCATCAGGAACGGCCGCAGCAGGACCACGCTGCGCGTGCCGGCAGCGGTGACCGCCCAACTGGCCAGCTCGTCGGACCTGCGGGAGTGCATGGCGCTCAACATCTCGGAAGGGGGGATCTTCCTCGCCACGGACAACCCCGACCTGGCCCCGGGCACGCCGGTGCGCCTCGAAATCGTCCTGCGGGAGGAGAAGTCCGCGCTCAAGCTCTCGGGCGTGGTCCAGTGGCAGAGCACCGGAAGCGAGTCGCCCCTCCTGTCAGGGATCGGCATCCGGTTCACGGGCCTGACGACCGCACAGAAAAAGGCGCTGGAGCAGTTCGTGGACGGGAGGACCGAGTCACTCCTGGATCTCCTCGCCTGAGTCCCCCCGGCCCGAGCGGCCCTCGTCGCCCCCCTCTGCAATCTCCTCGAACCGGTCCAGGGTGCGGCCAGCCAGAGCGAACACCGACTCCTCGGGCGTGAACCGCATGCGCTCGTCCAGGGTCCCGGCAGGCCGCCCCATCAGGATCTCGATCCCCTCCTCCACCCGCGACACGGGGTAGATGAAGAACTTCCCGTCCCGCACCGCGTCCACGACCTCGTCCTTCAACATGAGGTTCTTGACGTTGGCCGCAGGGATGTGGACCCCCTGGGTGCCGGAAAGCCCCTTCTCCTTGCACAGGTTGAACCAGGCCTCGATCTTCTCGTTGATGCCGCCCACCGGCTGCACGTCGCCCTGCTGGTTCACCGACCCGGTCACCGCGATATCCTGGCGGATCGGAAGCCCGGTGAGGCTCGACAGGATCGCGTACAGCTCCGCGCACGACGCGCTGTCGCCGTCGATGAGGCCGTAGGACTGCTCGAAGCAGACGCTGACCGTCAGCGACAGGGACCGCGTCCTCCCGAAGGTCGCACCCAGGAATCCGGAGATGATGAGCACCCCCTTGGAGTGGATCGCACCGGACAGCCGCGCCTCGCGCTCGACGTTCACAACGCCGGTCTTGCCCGCATAGGTCGCGGCCGAGATGCGGGACGGCTTGCCGAACAGGTAGTCCCCCACCTCGTAGACCGCCAGCCCGTTGAGCATCCCCACCCGCTCCCCCTTCACGTCGATGAGCACCGAGCCCTCGACGATCTCCTGCCGGACCTTCTCCTCCAGCAGCGAGAGCCGGAAGTCCCGCTGCCGCACCGCTTCCTTCACGTGCTCCCGGTGGATCACGTCGGAGCCGGCCTGCGCCGCGATGCGGTCCGCCTCGATGAGGATGTTGCACACCTGGTTGAACTGGAGCGTCACACGGTCTTGCGACTCCACCAGCCGCGACCCCACGTCCACGATGCACGCCACACCGTTTCGCGTCACCGGGCGCAGGTGGTCGTTCTTGCACGTGGTGGCCACGAACCGCGCGTACTCCAGCATGGTCTCCCGGCTGCGGGCCATCTCGTAGTCGAACTCGGACTTGATCTGGAACAGCTTGCGGAAGTCCTCGTCGTAGCGGTACAGCAGCTCGTACACATGGGGTGGGCCTATGAGGATGATCTTGAGGCTGATCGGGATCGGCTCGGGCCGCAGCCCCGACGTGGGCAGATACCCGAGATGCTCGCCAAGGTCCTCGATGGTGGACTGGCGGTACCGCAGGATCGTCTTCAGGTTCTCCCAGACCAGCCCGTAGGAGAACAGGTCGTTGGTGTTGATCACCAGGTAGCCGCCGTTGGCCTTGAGCACCGACCCGGCCTTCACCATCGTGAAGTCCGTGAAGTAGACCCCGTTCTCGACCTTCTTCTCGATCTTCCCGAACAGGTTGTAGTACGAAGGCCGCGGCTCCACGAGCACCGGCGCTCCCTTGAGCGTGCCGTTGTCCACCACGACGTTGACCTTGTACTCCACGAACTCCCGGTCCACCTCGCCCGGGGGCACCGGCCGCGGCTCCTCCCGGATGAACTTGCCGACGTTGTCGAGGATGTGGGCCTGGACCGCGTCGAAGTAGGCCTTGAGCCCGTTGAACTTCCCGTATCTCCTCCGCAGCAGGCTCAACGGCTTGCCGCTCACCTTGCGCGCCAGCTTCAGCTGCCGCTTCTTGATGTCCTCCTGCGTCTCGGCCTCGATGTCCCGCGTCTTGGACACGAACTCGTGGATGGAAGGGTCCAGCTCGCGGCGTCGCTGCTCGATCTCCTTCTTCTGCTCGTCACTGAGCGCATCGTACTCCTGGTTGGACAGGGCCTTCGTGCCGGAAAGCGGGATGGTGATGAGACCGGTCTTGGTGGACTTCACCAGGAAGCCCAGGTCCTTGGCCCGCTTCGAAAGCCCGGAGAAGAACTCGTGCTCCCGCGACAGGCTGGAGCTGACCACCTCCTGGATCTCCTCCTGGTGCTCCCGCTCCCGGAATGCCTTCGGAAGCGCCTCCTTCAGGGTCGCAATGAGCCAGTCCATGTCCTGCGAAAGCTGCCGCCCCTTGCCCGCGGGCAGAGGCATGGCGCGGGGCGTCTCCTTCTCCAGGAAGTTGTGCACGTACACCCAGTCGTCGGGCGTCTGGCGGGCCGAGGCCGCTTCCCGCACCGCGTCCAGCACGATGGTCGTACGACCCGTTCCGGAAGCCCCTGCCACGAACAGGTTGTAGTTGCGCTTGTCGATGTCCAGCCCGGTCTTGAGCGACCGGACCGCACGCTCCTGCTCGATGACCCCTTCCAGCACGTCCACCTCGGCCGAGGTCTCGAAGGCGAACTGCTCGGGGTCGCACGCATTCCTCATCTTCTCGGGGCTCAGGGGTGTCGGCTTCACGTCTTCGGTCTCCTTGCCGTGTTGGCGTGTCTTCCTAGAGATCCACCTGGCGCAGGCAGCGGGCGGCTTCCTCCGGCGGCGTGGGGTTGATGTAGAACCCGGTGCCCCACTCGAAGCCTGCCGTCTTGGTGATGCGGGGCAGAATCTCGATGTGCCAATGCCAGTCCGCGTCCAGCGTGTCCCAGTAGCTTCTCCGGGGAGTACGGCCGATGGTGCTCGGCGCGGTGTGCAGCAGGAAGTTGTACGGCGGGTCGTTGAGCGCGGTCTTCATCCGCAGCAGCACCTCCTTCAGGTGGTGCGCCAGCTTGAGCAGGTAGTCGTCGTTGAGCGACGCGTAGTCGTGGTGGTGCGCCCGCGGGTGCAGGTGCATCTCGAACGGGAACCGGGACGCATACGGGCAGTGCGTCACGAAGAACTGGTCGACCACCACCACACGCTCCCCGCCGGACAGCTCCTGGCGCAGGATGTCGCAGAAGATGCAGCGCTCCTTGGCCTGGTAGTGCGCCCGCGCGGAGTCCAGCTCCATCGCAACCGTGCGCGGGGTGATGGGAGTCGCCATGATCTGTGAGTGCGAGTGCGACAGCGAGGCTCCGGCCCCGGCCCCCGAGTTCTTGAACACCAGCACGTACCGCAGCCGCCGATCCTTCATCAGGTCCGCGATGCGCTCCCGGTACGCGGCAAGCACCAGGGCCAGGTGCTCCACGCTCAGGTCCTCCAGCCGCACGTCGTGGCTCGGCGTCTCCACCACCACCTCGTGCGCGCCGATGCCGTCCATGCGGTCGTAGTTCCCTTCCGCAGACCGGCCCAGCTCCCCCTCGACCCGGAGCGCAGGGTACTTGTTGGGCACGACCCGCACGTGCCACGAACTGCCGCTGCTATCGTTGGGAAGCCGGTACGACGCGATGGTCGGCGGCGTCAGGCTCTCCCGGCCGCCGCACAGCGGGCAGCTGTCGGCAGGAGTCTGCGAGCGCTCGAACGCCTTGAAGTCGTTCGGCCTCAGCCCCCGGGCGCTGGCCACGATGACCCAGCGCTTCTGCACCGGGTCGTGCCGCAGCTCCGAGCGGGGCTGGTCAGACATGCCAGTTTTCTGCATCGAGGTCCTCTCCTCTCACCGTGAAAACGACGCTGCTCGAGTGCGGGAACCGCTCCACCTCCCGCCCCTTGCGCACCACCACGAGGTACATCTCCACCACGTCCCGGCCGTCGTCAGCCCCGGCTTCCACTCCGAGCCGCCGCAACGGAATCGCCATCTCCAGCACGCTGCCCACGGCCGCATCGATCCCGCGGCGGTCCCGGCTGTGCTCACCGCCTTCCACCCGCGTCTGGCCGTCATCCCCAAGCGACACTGCGTAACTCCGTTGCTCGGGGAGCACGAAGTGCAGCTCCACCGACATCCGCCGCTCCTCCATGAGCTGCCGCATCGCCGCGGACCCGGTCACCTTGAGGTACAGCCGGTCCAGGTCGAACCCGAACCGCAGCTCCTGCAGCGTGACGTCAGGACGGTGGCTGAACCCCTCCTGCGCTTCCACCACGCCCGAGGAGAGCCACTTGTAGTAGCCGTCCTCCCGGCCCGTGATAGCGGGGGAGATCAGGTGGACCGGAGGCCGGCACGCCACCGGATCCCGGTTCTCCGGATCCAGCGGCTCGGACAGCGCTTCCGGGGGCCGCATCCGCAGCTTCTCGTAGATGGCCTGGAGGTGGTCCCGGTACAGCTCGTCGAACTCCGCGTCGTACGGGGACGAATGCCCCTTCCCGTACCACCAGAACCAGTCCGAGGCCTCGGCCCGCATCATGAGGTCCTGCAGCTGAGCACGCTCCGCGTCCGGGACGTTGTTCTTCTTCAGGTGCGACGCCACCGCGTTTCGCGCGGACAGGAGGTGCTCCCAGGCCGTGTTCTTCACCGGGTCCCCGATCCAGGTCCGGAACGTGCCGTCGATCCAGGACCCCGCCTGCACGCGATCGAGATGGGGAAGGCTGCCCGCTTCCTCCAGCACCTCCAGCGGAGACACCATCCGGAAGCGGCCGTCAGCCGTGATGGCGCGGTACAGCGCATCCACGAACCGCATCCCGCCGTGGACGTAGTACTCCCACGCATTCTCGCCGTCCATCGCGATGGTCACCACCGGGTCGGCCGAGCCCGAGGCATCGGCCACCTTGCCAAGCTCCTGGACGAAGTGCCGGGCCGCGGTCTCGGGCTCCCAGCGCGAGTACACGAACCCGATGAGGTCCGACAGCATGCTGTTGCGGAAGAAGAGCGCAGTGTCGCCCAGCAGCCACGGGGTGCACGACGCGGCCACGTGGTCGTGGCCGCTGCCCAGCACCGCGTGCAGCATCTTCTCGTCCGTGGCCGCCCACTTGACGCCGCAGGTGGACAGAACCTTGAGGGTATCCGTGCTGACCGACCCTTCCGACGGCCACATCCCCTGCACCGGCTGCCCCATCTTCTCGCCCACCAGCCTGAGCCCCTCGGCCACGTGCCAGTACGCGTCCTCGGGGTGCACGAACTGGCCCGCGGGAAGCGGCATGTCGGGCACGGCTTCCCGCGCGGATTGCGTGTTGATGAGCAGCGGCAGGATGGGGTGGTACATGGGGGACGTGCTCACGTCGATGCGCCGCTCCGCCAGCAGGGACCGGTAGAACGGGATGATCCGGGCCAGCAGCTCGAACCCCGCATCGCGCAGCAGCTCCTTGTCGCTGCGGGTGAACCCGCGCCCCTTCTCGAAGAGCCCCTTGACCCGCTCGTCGGCCCGCATCGTGGGGCCGGTCCAGCTCAGGAAGTACCAGAGCTGCAGGTCGGTCAGCTCCTGCACGCTGAAGCGCCCGCGGCCCGACTGCCCCGCGACGTACGTGCGGGCCTTGTCCGCAAGCTCCCGGAACCGGGCATACGGCTTCAGCATCGTCTCCGGGTGGACCTGGAGGAAGTTATCCAGCAGGAACTGCTTCTCCACCTCGGTCAGCTCTTCCGCATCCTTGAGCGCCAGCAGCAGGAACCGGTCGGGCGCGCGGAGGCACGCATAGTCGTCCAGCTGCTGGAGCAGCCCGGGCACCAGGTTGAACACCGGGCGGGCTCCCTCCACCCGGGACGCGGCAAACGGCATGTCGTAGTAGTCGCGCATCGCATGCAGCAGCACCCAGGGAAGCACGTACTGGCCGGACACCGGGCTCTGGTACGACGGCTGGTGCATGTGCCACAGAAAGACGATCCGACAGCGCCTGGCAGCGCTCACTGTGTCCCCCCCGTTGAAAAAGTTGCTTCCCGTGCCGGGAGCACGCGGCTACTCGGCGTCCCCGTAGACCGCCTCGTACTTCACTTCGATGGTGGCGGTGGGCTCGAGCACATTGTTGAACGTGATGGCCTTGAGCGTGCCGCGGCACTCGCCGGTCTCCTCGTCCGGGTCGCAGCAGTCCTGGGTCGGGAACTCGAACTTGTAGTCACCTTCGCCCGGCTCGCCCTCCTTCAGCCGGACCGACACGTCCACGCCGTCCTTGACCACGGTCTTGGTCACCACGATCTGCTCCCCGGGCTTGACCGGCAGGGGCAGGCAGATCTTGGTCACGCGCTTGATGATGAGCTCCGCGATGGTCTTCAATGCGGGGGCGATGCCCTCTTCGGAGCAGATGTTGGACACCAGGCCGTTGGGCCCGAACATGCGCGCCAGCTCCACGTAGCGCGAGCCGAAGTCCGCCTTGCCGTACTGGCTTTCGCAGATGTACGTGTTCTTGGACACCTTGCCCGCGGCGTTCCCCTTGGACGCCACGTAGCAGTCCCGGACGCAGTTCCCCTTGATCTCGCGGAACGCCTCGCACTCCGCCTTCTCCGGCGCGTCGTCGCAGCCCGCCTTGTCCGCCTTCTTGGCTTCCTGGTAGTCCTGGCAGAACAGCAGGTCCTTGTTCTCGAGGCAGTCCTGGCTGATGAGGGACTTCTTGTCATCCTTCTTCACCAGCCCGTCGCCGGTGATGGCCGCGACCAGCACCTTGGCCGGGTCGGACTTGAGCGAGCGCAGCTTCGAGTAGTAGTCCGAGACCGGGGCCAGCGCGAAGATCGGGTGGCCCGGCGGCACCTGGTAGGACGCGATGTTGGGGAAGTTGAAGATCTTCGGCCGGCACTTCTTGCCCTGCTTGCAGTACCACCCGTAGTCGCAGTCCGAGTCGGTAGAGCAGTCGTTGCAGCCCATGTCGTAGGCGCAGGAGTGGTGGGAGGAGCCCTTGTAGTCGCCCAGCAGCGAGCAGACGTTGTAGTAGTCCTTCTTGACGGTGCCGGTGCAGAGCTTGGTCTCCTTGCCGTTGATCTGGGACAGGCGGACGTCCAGCTTGCACTTGGAGAACGGAACGTCGGTGCAGTCGGAGTCCTTCTCGCACTTCGAGTTGGGCGCGGCAAACGCCTCGTCGATGGAGCAGTCGTCCTCGTCGGACACGAACACGATGACCAGGTATGCGTCGGGCCTGAGGAATCCCGCGGACTGCCCCTGGTTGGGGCCGTTGGGGTTCAAGGCCCACCATGCGGTCTTCAACCCCTGCTCCATGTTGGCGGAGTACTTCTGCTCGGGCGGCACGGTCGCGATGCACTTGAACAGGTCGATGTTCTGCATGGTGAGCACCTTGGGCACGTTGGACGGGCAGTCCTTGGTGTCCGGCGCGCGCTGGCAGCCGTTGCTGGTGGTGCCGTTGGGGTCGCGGCAGGTAAACGTGCAGTCCTCGCTGGGCATGTCCTTGCACTTGCTCTTGATGCAGGAGCTGTTGTCTCCGCACTCGTCCGCGAAGCAGAACTCCTGGCAGCACTCACCCTCTGTGCCGCAGTGGAAGGTGCAGGTGCTGTTGACCGAGCCGTTCAGGTTGTACAGGTCCGTCGCGGCGGTGGAGGAGCACTGCCAGCCTTCGCCGTACTTCTTCTCGCAGTCCGCGTCGCCGAGGCAGGGCCAGATCTTCTGCTCGACGCACGCGGGCGGGAAGGTCTCCGCGGGCTCGTTGCGGAACTCGCCCCTCTGGGCCACGTTGGTGGTGACCACCGCGAGCCGGATGTCGATCTGCTCGAGGTAGGTGGACAGCATGGTCTTGAACTCGGAGAAGCTCCTGGCCAGCGTCCACTGCTCCTGGCACATCGACGCGGAGTTGTCGATGATCCAGAGGATGTCGAGCTTGATGGCCCCCGCGGACTCGCTGACCTGGCTGACTTCCACGGCAAACGTCTTGGACACGTCGTGCACGGGCACGTCCTCGCACGCGGCCAGCACCAGCAGGGGCAGGAACACCATCATGAACACACGTCGCAGCATGACCACTCCTCTCCGCGCCCTCCCGGGCGCAACATACGTGCTGGTAAGATACTACAAAGCAGGGAGAGTTGCCTAGAGTTTTAAACAAATACGTTGGTAAGCGTTGGTCCTATGTGCAGAAGCTCGCCCGCCCCGCGGTCGCCGCGGCTACCAGACGGTGTCCGCGAAGAACTCACGGATGAGCTGCCGCACCCGTTCAAGCGGAGCGGGCGTTCGCTGGTAGCGGTCCTGGCCGCGCCTCCGGATGCGGCGACTTCGCCCGACCCTTTCGTGGCCCCCCTCTCCGGGAGATGACCGGGCAGCACCATCGGCGATGCCCTCACCGGAGGGAGGGACCCGAACTTGTTTCAGAAATGCCGTTGGCAAGCTCAGCCCCGGCCATGGCATAGCCAAGGCAACCTGAGGTCCTTCACTGCGCGGCAGGATGGCACTGCCGAGTGCGAAGGACACGCGGCCTGCTCGTTCAGGATGACGGGTGCCAACAAGGCAGCAGATCCTTCCCGTGCCCGCCCTCGCTTCTCAACTCGTACGCCACGTCCCGAGATTCTATCCACGGTCATCGGCCCGTATCGCCAGCGCATTCCTGAATGGGCGACTCGCACTGCGCCAGCGCCGCGCCGACGCACTCCTTGTTCCCGGTGGTGCAACTGCGGTAGCCGGTCGACCCCAGGCAGCCGTAGATGTCAAACCAGAGATACTGAGCCTGTACGTCGCCGCACGAAGAGCAACTGTGGGCGCACCCCTGGTCGTCAGGCGCACAGTCGAGGAAGCAAGACCAGGTGTCCGCACAGGGATGGTCCCCGTGAATGCACTCTGCAGTTGCCATCTGGCACGCGGCGTTCCCTCGCTCGAAGCAGGCCACCGCATCAGGTGGACAGTCGCGGTAGTCCTCGGAGTGCGCTGGGCAGAGTGCCCGGCACGGAGTCACGTGCTGCTTGATGCACGTGGACAGATCATTGAAAGCGATCAGCGCTTCCAGGGGTGCGTCATCCATGCACTGGGACTGGCACTCCTGGTCTTCCGTCCCGCATCCGTTGACGCAGTCCCACGTTTCGTGGCACCCGCTTCCGGAACACGCGTAGGAAGGGTCTCCGATGCAAAGGCCCATGGTGCAGGTCACCTGGTAGGGGCGGCAGTGAGGGCACGGGCACTGGCCGCACAGCGCCCCGTTCCTTCCTGTTCCGCATTCGAGCCCCTCGCATGGCGAATCGGGCGCGCATTGGCCGTCCTCGGAGCAGGCGGTGTCCCCTGCATCAAGCAGCGCATCTCCATGAAGAGCGGCTTCGACATCGGCCGCCGAATCCGCCAAGGAGCCAAGCTCCGAGTCTGCCCCTTTCCGAGGCGCCTCCCGACTGCAAGAAGACATGTGGCAGGCCGCCAGCGTATGCAGGACCGCCACTACCCACTTCATGTCCATGGACGTGTGCACCACCAGTTCCCTCCTGCCAGCTCAGGATACTAGCCTTCAGTCCCGCAGATCTCAAGGCTGAACCGGTGGCGGGGTGGACGCAGCGCAGCGCACCCATGAGCACATTCCGGGATTCCATCGCCGCGAGAGGCGGTCGTCCCGCCTACCAGACCGTGTCCGCGAAGAACTCACGGATGAGCGCGTCCTTGGTGACGATGGGTGCGCCAAGCAGACCCGCGGTGGCAACGATGACCCGGTCGGCAGGGTCCGGGTTGTCCCAGGCAAGCTCGATGCTGTCTGCCCAGAGCCGCGCGGTCACGGGCAGCAGCTCGAACCGGGACAGCGTGCCAAGCCGCTCCACGTACTCCCTGAAAGTGAGGGGCAGATGCAGCTTCTTCTTGCGCACCTTGATCCCGATCTCCCAGACCGATATCGAGCTGGCCGCAATGCCCTTGCCCGCCGCCGCTGCGCACGCGCGGGTCGCTGCCGGGGAGAGCCGTCCCGGCTCCAGCGTCCACCAGAGAAGCGCACAGGTGTCCAGCAGCAGCATGGCCGTCACACCTCCCCCCACTCCGCAGTCTCCGGTTTCATCACCCGGTCGGTGATGCGCACCCTGCCACGCACGTCCTCAAACACCTTCTCGACGGTGCGCGCGTGGTCCACCCGGCAGATCCGGATGACCGGCACGTTGCGCGACACCACCGTGATCTCCTCCCCGGTCTCCTCCACCCTCCGGAAGTACTCGAGCATCCGGGCCTTGAGCTTGCTCTTGGACACGGTCAGCATGTCTTCCTCCCCCGGTTCGTGACCCCGGTCATGACCAGGGTCATATTCGCGCACCAAGCCCGCGTGGTCAAGCGCTCGGGTGCAGCTGCGGCCAGCCGCAGTGACCAGGCGGCCTACTCGGTCAGCGCGGCCTCGTACTTGACCTCGATTCTCGCCGTGGGCTCCAGGACGTCGTTGAACGTGATGGCCTTGAGCGTCCCGCGGCACTCCCCGGTGTCAGGGTCCGCATCGCAGCAGTCCTGCGTCGGATACTCGAACTTGAAATCCCCCTGCCCGGGCTCCCCCTCGATGAGCCGGACCGACTCCTCCACCCCGTCCTTCACCACCGTCTTGGTCACCACGATGGTCTCCCCCTCCTTCACCGGAAGCGGCAGGCAGATCTTCGTCACCCGCTTGATGATCAGCTCCGCTATCGTCTCCAGCGCAGGGGCAATGCCCTCCTTGGAGCACAGGTTCGACACGAGCCCGTTGGGCCCGAACATCCGCGCAAGGTCCGCATACCGCGAGCCGTAGTCCGCCTTGCCGTACTCGCTCTGGCACGCATACGCACTCACCGCTGCCGCCTTCGAGACAAGGTAGCAGTCGTGCGCACAGCCCAGCATCGCGTCGCGGTAGGCCTCGCACCCCTCCTTGCCCGGCGCACCCTCGCAGCCGGCCGCGTCGCTCTTCTTCGCCTCCACGTATTCCCGGCACGTCGGAAGGTTCTCGTTGTCCAGGCACTTCTGCGAGATCAGCGAGTCCTTGTCGTTGCCCGCAAGCACCGAGTCTCCCGTGATGGCGGCCACCAGCACCTTGGCAGGATCCGGCTTCAAGGAGCGCAGCCGGGAGTAGTAGTCCGACACCGGAGACAACACAAACAACGGCGTGCCCGCATTCTGCGCGTAGTCCGCTATCGACGGGAACGAGTACATGTTCGGCCGGCACTTCTTCACCTTCTTCACTTCCTTGCAGTGCCACCCATACTCGCAGTCCGAGTCCACCGAGCAGTCCGGACAGCCGGGGTCATACGCACACGCATGGTGCGTCGCCCCCTTGTACAGCCCGAGGAGCGAGCACTTGTTGTAGTAGTCCTTCTTGATCTGGCCCGTGCAGACCTTCTTCTCCTCGCCGTTGAACTGCGACAGCCGCACGTCCGTCTTGCACTTGGAGAATGGCACCTTCGCGGCACATTCCGCGTCCGTCTTGCACTGCTCGTTCGGCGCTCCGAAGCTCTCGTGGATGCTGCAGTCGTCCTCGTCCGTCACGTACACCACCACGAGGTAGGCATCCTGCCGCAGAAAGCCCGCGGATTGCCCCTGGTTCGGCCCGTTGGGATCCAGCGCCCACCACGCGGTCTTCAACCCCTGCTCCATGTTCGCAGTAGACTGCTGCTGCGGCTCCACCGTGGCAATGCACTTGAACAGGTCCATGTTCTGCCGCGTCAGCACCTTGGGCACGTTGGACGGGCAATCCTCCGTGTCCGGACGCCGCTGGCAGCCGTTGGCTTCCCCACCCTCGGGGTGATTGCACGCGAAGTTGCAGTCCGGGCTGTCCACGTCCTTGCAGCGGTCCTTCAGACACGACGCATTCGTGCCGCACTCGTCCTCGAAACAGAACTCCTCGCAACACTCCCCCGCTGCCCCGCACTGGTACACGCACGTGCTGTTGATGCTCCCATTGATGTTGTAGAGGTCCTCGGCATTCTGCGGCGGGTCGCAGCCCCACCCCGCGCCGAACTTCTTGGAGCAGTCGTTGCCCCCGAGGCACGCCCAGATCTTCTGCTCCACGCACGGAGGCGGGAACTGCTTGGCCGGCTTGTTCTGGAACACCCCCTTCTGCCCGACGTCCGTGGTCACCACCGCCAGCCGGATGTCGATCTGCTCGAGGTACGTGGACAGCATGACCGCGAACTGCGAGAAACTCCGGGCCAGCGTCCACTGTTCCTGGCACATCGACGACGAGTTGTCGATGACCCACAGGATGTCCAGCTTGATGGCGCCCTCCGACTCGCTGACCTGGCTGACCTCCACCGTGAACGTCCGGGAAACGTCGACCACCGGCACGTCCTCGCACGTGGTCAGCAACGGCAGGGCCAGCACGGACAGGATCACGGCAACCGAACGAAACGTCCCCTGGATTCGTTCCATAGCGCCACCTCCGATGTCGAGTGCTTCTACTTCCAACTGCCAGTTGTAGATTATAGCAGCTTTATCGGCACGCCCCAAGATGTTTCGCATTGCCCGCGACCGCGTGTCGTGCCATCCTTGCACCGCCTGGAGGAGCGCCATGCCCGTGCGCAGCGCCATCATCTTCGACGGCTACGTGGACGAACCCACCGCGCTGGGCGTGCCTCCCTACATCTCCCCCTACCCTCGCTACGCGGCCGGCGTGCTTTCCCGCCGCGGAGTGCCGTGGCGCTACGTCACCGTGGATTCGTGGCGGGACGATCCGGCCGTGCGCGACGCGGTCGCTTCCCTCGACGCCCGCGACCTGCTGGTGGTGGTCGCGGGCCTCACCGTCCCCGGACACTACAAGGGCGGAACCCCTCTGTCCCTGTCCGAGCTTCAAGCCGTCGCCCGGGCTTCCCGCTGCCCCGTCCTGATCGGCGGTCCCATCCGCCACGGCTACACCCTCACCGGAGGAACGGCCGCAATGCCGCTGCCCCGCATCGAGAAAGCGGCCCTGGCCACCCGCGACCTCGACGCGGCCCTGGACCGCTTCCTCACCGATCCGGAAGACGAGTCCGGGCAGGCCCGCATGCACACGTTCGCAGACGTCGCGAAGACCGCACCTGCCGGCGCGGACGTGGTGCGACAACACCCGGGCTTCCCGCACGTGATGGCGGAAATCGAGACGGCTCGAGGATGCGAGCGCACGGTCCACTGCACCTTCTGCACCGAAGGCCTGTACCCCACCTGCGAGTACCGGCCGCACGACGACATCGTGGCGGAAGTCGCGGCCCTGTACGCCGCGGGGGCCCGCCACTTCCGCCTCGGCAAGCAGCCGAACCTCTTGGCATGGCCGGGCCGCAGGGACGGCACGGGGCAGGTCGTCCCGTCTCCCCGCGACATCGAGGCCCTGTACCGGGACATCCGCGCCGCGGCCCCGGACCTGAAAACGCTCCACATCGACAACGTGAACCCGGGATTCATCGCGTCGTTTCCCGGGCCGTGCAGCCAGATCGCTTCCATCATCGCCGCGGCCAACACGCCGGGCGACGTGGCCGCGCTCGGGCTCGAAAGCGCAGACCCCGCGGTCGTCGCGGCCAACCACCTCAAAGCTACGGCGGAAGACACGCTCACCGCGGTCCGCGTGCTCAACGCCGCTGGAGCCCACCGCGACGGCAGGCACCTGCCCGCGCTGCTGCCGGGTTTGAACCTGCTGCTGGGCCTGCCTGGGGAAAGCGCGAGGACCTACGAGCTCGACCTGGACCTGCTGCGCCGCATCCTCGACGAGGGGCTGCTCGTGCGCCGGATCAACGTGCGCCAGGTCATGGCGTTTCCCGAGACCCCCCTGCACCGGCTCTTTGCCGGAAAGCCCCCACGCATCGACAAGGTCCGGTTCCACCGCTTCAAGCAGAAGGTCCAGGAGGAGATCGAGCAGCCGATGCTCCAGCGGGTGGCCCCGGTGGGAACGCTGCTTCCAGGGGTCGTAACCGAGTTCTACGACGGCGACGTCACGTTCGGCCGCCAGCTTGCGTCCTACCCGCTGCTGGTCGGGTTCCCCTTGAAGCTCCCGCTGCGCACCGTGGTCACCGCGATGATCGTCGGGCACGGCTTCCGCTCCGTGACCGCACTGCCCCATCCCATCGACATCAACGGGCTTCCTGCCAGGGCTCTGCAGGCACTTCCCGGGGTCGGACGCCCCAGGGCAAGGCGGCTTGCGGAAGCGCGGCCGTTCGCCACGCCCGCGGAAGCGGCCGCAGCGCTGGACGACCCGCGGGTGCTGGCCCCGTTCCTCGACGATATTCGCACCCTTGTTTTTCCCGCACCGCCCACATAGAGTCACGGCTCAGGGAGTTGAAGGATGCGCGCGACGGTCCGTTCCGCATTGGTGATTCTGTTGGTGCTCGCCATTGGCCCCCGGGCACGGGCCGAGATCGATCCCAGCATCAGCCCCGACGCGCTGGCCGCTCTCGAGAAGGGGGTCGTCCTCTACGACAAGGGTGACGTCACCGGAGCGCTCGGGCACTTCCGCAAGGCCGTCCAGCTCTCGCCCGATTTCCTGGAAGCGAACTACTACATGGCCGCGTGCCACGAGAGGCTCAACGACTGCAGGTCCGCCATGCCCTATGCCGAAAAGGTCGTACGCCTGGACGGCACCTTTGCGGCCGGCCTTTTCATCGCAGGGAAGTGCGCGTACGAGCTGGGCGACCCGCTCAAGGCCACCGACTACCTCGAGCTCGCTCTGCGCCAGAAAGAGGACAACCCGTCCGTGCTGTTCCTGCTGGGACAGGTCGCAGGCGACACCGGGAACAAGGCCAAGGAGATCGAGTACTACCTCGCGGCCATCGACGCGGACCCCTACCTCTTCGAGGCCCACTTCAACCTCGGCCTGGCTTACCTCCAGGCAGGCAAAAACGAGGAAGCAGCACGGTCGCTCCAGCGCGCGGCCGAGCTGTCCGCGGGCAAGAAGGAGATCCTGGAGCAGCTCGCCACAGCCCTTGCCGACTCCGGGCGCATGGACGCGGCGCTCGACCTCTACAAGCGCCTCGCAAAAGCCAACCCGGACAGCGTGGACATCCAGTTCAATCTCGGTTCCCTCCTCATCGCTGCCGGCTACGCAGACAAAGCCCTGGATCCCCTGACCCGGGCCTCGCAGCTGGCCCCCAGGCGGGCCGACGTGTGGTACAACCTCGCTGCGGTCCACCAGGCGCTGGCCGACATGCCCGCGGCCGCCGAAGCGTTCGAGAAGGCCCACGCACTGTCGCCGTCCGACCCGGACACCGCATTCCAGCTCGCGCTCACCTACGGCCGGATGGGCAAGGCCCAAGAAGAGATCACGTATCTCCGCAAGGTCCTCGCCCTGTCACCCGACCACCCGGACGCGCTCTACAACCTGGCCTTCGCACTGGCCGCAAAGGGCGAGTCCGAAGAAGCCCTCGAGCTGCTCACCCGGGTGGCCCAGCAGCACCCCGACGACCCCGTCGTGCTCGTCGGGCTTGCAGTCACCCTGGACCGCATGGGACGCTCCGGGGAAGCCGAAGCCCACCTGAGAAAGGCGCTGGAGATCGACCCGGAAAACGCAAAGGCCACCTACATCCTCGGCCTGCTGTACCACAGGCAGGGCAAGCTCGACGAGGCCAGGAACCAGTACGCGGCCGCAGTCCGCAAGAACCCGGACAGCGCGTCCGCCCACTACGGGCACGGCCTCGTGCTCCAGAACTCGGGGGAGCTGGACGACGCATTCGCCGAGTACGCCCGGGCCCTCCAGCTGGACGCGAACCTCACCGACGCGCTCCTCGGCCAGGCCCAGGTGCGCGAGGCGCAGCAACGCTTTGCAGACGCGGCCGGCATCTACGAGCGCGGCATCGAGGCCGTGCCGGGCGACCCCCGGTTCCTGCTCGGCATGGGCAGGACGTGCTACCAGCGGGGGGACTACATGGGCGCGGAATCCTACCTGACGCGTGCCCTGGTGAAGAGCCCACGGGACGCGGCCGTCGTGTACTACCTCGGCCTCACCGCGGCAAAGGCAGGCAAGCTCAAGGACGCGGAGCGGCGCCTCACCGACGCGCTCGCGCTCGACCCCTCCAACGTCGCGATCCGCTTCGACATCGGCTGGGTGCTCTCCCGCCAGCAGCGCTGCCCCGAAGCCCTTCCCCACTTCAAAGCGTTCGTCGAGAAACGCCCGGACGAGCCCACCGCACGCGTCGAATACGCGGCCTGCCTCGACGCGGCAGGCAGGAAGGAGGACGCCGCGGACCAGCTGGCAGAGGTCCTCTCCCGCAACCCGTCGGACGCGGCCGCTGCCAAGTCCCTGGGCGGCCTGCTGTTCGACAGCAAGCAGTTCGACCGCGCGGTCCATCCCCTCTCGGTCGCTTCCGCGGCCATGCCCGACGACTTCGACGTGCAGCTCACCTACGGCGTGGCGCTTGCGCAGACGTCCCGGTGCAAAGAAGCGATCCCCGTGTTCGAGGCAGCGCTGCGGCTCGTCCCAACCGACGTGAACGCACACCGCGGCCTTGCCCGCTGTTACGAAGAAACCGGCCAGAAGGACGCTGCCAACGCGCAGCTCGACAAGGTCGCTTCCATGCAGGGCTCGC
>Ga0233425_10000553_pt1 | contig 95434 bp, 67 predicted proteins | sample Watercolumn_Towu_2_FD_181712 | JGI IMG/M metagenome (GOLD analysis project Ga0233425, IMG submission 181712) | Freshwater microbial communities from Lake Towuti, South Sulawesi, Indonesia - Watercolumn_Towuti2014_140_MG | ecosystem: Environmental > Aquatic > Freshwater > Lake | place...
GACGCAGAAACAGTTCCCATTGAACCTTGAACGCGTTATCAACCTGAACCGATGGATTGATTTCCTTCCAGTCATCGAAATAGTTCGAGGGGTTTTCAATATCCGGATTCCAGACGCATGTGGGCGTCTCGGCGGAAGTCTGCGCATAGCATTTGTGAAGTCCCGCCACAGCTGATCCCTTTGTACCATCCACCTGCAGGGCCAGCAAATCGTCGCGCCTGACCCTTACCGCCCAAGAAGAATTGAAGTGACACACGACCCCGTTTTCACATGTAATGGTGGCATACGCAGAATCATCTGCAGTACATTTGTATTCCGCTCCCTTCTCATCAACGCGGCTCTCGAGATGCGTTGCGCCATGGCATGAGACCGAAGCAACATTTCCGAACAGACCGTCGATCACGTATCTCCAATGACAGAGCATGTCGGTGATGATCCCGCCGCCATCTTCCTTCCGGTAGTTCCACGAAGGGCGCTGGCAAGGTTGTTCCTTGCCGTCGAAGACCCAGTAACCAAATTCTCCACGAACGGAGAGAATTTTGCCAAAGAAGCCCGTGTCGATAAGGTTTTCAAGCTTCACGAGTCCTGGTAGCCATAACTTGTCCTGCACGACGCCAGTCTGGAGCTTTGCTTTCGCGGCTTCCCGTGCCAGAAGCATAGCATCATCGAGGCTTGAGCTAAGGGGCTTTTCGCAATACAGAGATTTGCCGGCCTGAATTGCCTTCATGACGCCATCTTTTCGCATGTTCGTAGTTTGAGCGTCAAAATAGATACGGTTATACGGGTCAGCCAAGGCTTCATCCAGGTATGTGGTCCATCGTTTCAACCCATATTGGTTCGCAAGCGAACGGAGCTTTTCTTCGCTGCGACCGACGAGGACGGGATCAGGCATGATGACATCCCCGTTCTTCGTCCTGACCCCGCCTTGAGATCGAATTGCAAGAATTGAGCGCACGAGGTGCTGTCGAGTCCCCATGCGTCCGGTGACGCCATTCATGATAACGCCTACTTCCATTCTAGTTGATCTCCAACATTGATGACGCTGGCTAAGGCTTCTTTGTGGTTTGCGGACAAGCGCCTTTCGGCAGTGGCGGAACGTCAATGCCGGCCTTCGGCAGCGTTCCTTCGAGTTCCTGTTTCCAATGCGCGACATCCCCTGCCGGACCGTAACAGTAGATCATCTGCATCGGTCTCTCCCCGGTATTCGTGAGCTGATGGAAAACTCCGCCCGGAATATAGACCGCCTGTCCGGCCTGAACGCGACTCCGTTCATCGCCCAGACACATTTCCCCTTCACCATCCACGACAAAGTAAATTTCTTCCTGTTCTTGGTTATGCCACGGAACCTGTCCGCCTTTAGGTTCCAGAGTAACAAAGCCGATTGCGAAGTTCTTGGCTTGAATCGGCGATGCCCCTCCGACCAGGTTCTGCGTTCTTCGCCGGGCTGGATAGCTGCGTCCCGGAATCTCCTTGAGGTCGGCGATGATCATAGAACATTCCCTTGGATCATGATTCGAACTGATGAATAAGCGGGGAGAGCCAGCAAGAGAGATGAACGGAGTGGGACACCACGAACAAATGGTCCCCCACAGACAAGCTACTGCAGAATGGAGAGAAAGGCAATCACTCTCTTGAAATGGCGGTTCATATATGGAACAGCGTCAATCTAGCAACAGGCTGGACTATTTGAGATGGCTCTCTACTCATTCGACGTACCAGGCCCCAACCACACCCCCATCCACGCCGTCTCTTCATTGTTCTCGAGCACGAACTTAAGAGTCATTGTGATTGGCACGCAGAGGACGGCACCAATCAATCCCAACATGTTGCCCCAGAAAATCAATGAAAGGAACACGACGAGAGTTGAAAGTCCTACACCCTTCCCGACAATCTTCGGCTCAATGGCTGTTCCTATCACGAAATTGATCGCAAGGTAGCCGATCACGACAAGGAGCGCATGACCGGGCCCAATCTGAACGAGCGCGAAAAGCCCGGCGGGAATCGCAGCGATGATCACTCCAAGATTAGGTACGTAGTTCAGCAGGAATGCCAGAAATGCCCAGAGCACCGGAAACTCGACTCCGAGGATTGTCATCCAAATCCCCACAATGATTCCCGTACTCACGCTGATTATTGACTTGATAAGCACATACTTCTGAATGTCATCCAAAAACTTCGTGAAACGGGGCAGAAACTTCTCGGTATCGCCGGGCGATGACCTGAGCTTCGCTGGAAAGGTTGAGACTTCCATCAAAATGAAGAGGACCATCAACAGAATCAGAACAATTCCGGACAGGGCCGAGCTCAATCCCGATAACAATCCCGCAGTGAAACTCATGACTGCCGAGGGATTAAGATTCTCTAAAAGGAATTTATCGGTAATCATGAATCCTCTGCTCGCAAGAAATTCCTTGAGGGTCGCGACCTGATCTTGCAAGCGCGACTCATACTGCGGCAACGATGCCGAGAAACTGCTGATCGACGCACCTACCAAAGCACCGGCCATCAACAGCAAGCCGATCATACCTGCCACAACAAGGAGCACGGCGACGGCATTCGGAATTCGTTTCCGTGTGAGCCACATGACGACAGGAGCGCCCAGAACTGCGAAGAAGACTGCAAGGAGGAGAAGCACCAGGACCGATTGCGCCTGGTAAATTCCCAAAATGATGATAACGAGCGCTGCCGTCGTAACGAGGATGTGTGACCGGCGAGAAGAAGCGGAAGGTTGGTGAGTCATGGGATTGGCCCATCTATTCATTGATACATTACTGGATTGAGGCACTGCGTGAACGTCGTTGGCTCTATTGCTTCTTGCGCTTGCAGCAGCTGGCTGTAGGCTGAGTGAGACCACCCGCTAAATCCTAAGTGGCCGACGCCCATGGCCGAGTACCCCCTTTGCCGAAGCTAGAAGCCCTGCAACTGGGACGTCCGGTCCTCTGAAGGCGTTGTGAATAAGCGTGTCGCCGCAAGCCATCCTTGCGGGCGACGGATGAAATTCTCGCAAATGTCGCAAAAAGCACGACGAGAATGATTTTTCAGATGTCTCTTGTCCGCCACCCCAAATGAGCGTGTGGGAATGAGTTCATTGGACCAGGATTTCCCAAATAGTAGCCTATCTGTATCTGTGGTGCCATCAAAACCGTGTCTTTGGGCTATGAGAAACTACGTGAGTTCGAGTCAAAAGGCAATATGCACGCACTCCGGAATCAGGGCTGCACCAGAAGAACTGAAGCTATGCCTTTTCCCCGATGTTCAGCCCAGGCATGCCCATTAGCCCCTAAAACACGTCCAAGAGCCTGCGATTGATACTAGGCTGCTCTCCATGTGAGTCCCTTATTCAACGCAACGCCGAACCCGACCATCCTTCGGAGGGATCAAAACGCTTAGATTTTGAGTTCCAAATCACTATATTCTCCGCTAAGATTTGACACGCATTAAGAATACCAGGGAGCCACATGTCCAAACTCGCGGGAATTGAGAAAGTACTCATCATTGGATCGGGTCCAATTGTCATCGGTCAGGCCTGTGAATTCGACTATTCCGGAACTCAGGCGTGCAAAGCGCTTCGTTCTATGGGCTACAAGATCGTCCTCGTCAACTCGAATCCGGCCACGATTATGACGGATCCGGGGATGGCGGACGCCACGTACATCGAGCCGCTCAATGAATACGCACTGACCGAGATCATCAAGAAGGAACGGCCTGACGCTCTCCTCCCCAACCTCGGCGGGCAAACGGGATTGAATCTTTCCTCGGTCCTTGCCAAAAAAGGGATTCTGAAGAAGTACGGGGTCGAAGTGATTGGCGTGAATGTCGATGCAATCGAGCGAGGCGAAGATCGAACGGCATTCAAGGAGACCATGACCCGCCTTGGCATCGACATGCCAAAGAGTGAAGCGGTGCACTCCGTCGAAGATGCAGAGAAGGTTGCGGAGAAACTCGGCTACCCTGTTGTCATTCGCCCTGCGTATACGATGGGCGGCACGGGAAGCGGACTGGTCTACAATGTTGAAGAACTACGTACGGTGGCCGCGCGCGGATTGTCAGCAAGTCTCGTCCATCAGATCCTCATCGAAGAATCGGTACTCGGCTGGGAAGAGCTTGAGCTGGAGGTCGTGCGTGACTCCAAGAATCAGATGATCACTGTGTGTTTCATCGAGAATGTCGATGCGATGGGAGTCCACACGGGCGATTCGTACTGCACTGCACCGATGCTCACGATCGATCCCGAACTTCAGAAGAAACTTCAGAAGTACTCGTATGCGATTGTCGAGGCCATCGAAGTCATCGGCGGGACGAACATTCAATTTGCCCACGATCCAAAAACGGGACGTGTTGTCGTCATTGAGATCAATCCCCGGACGTCACGTTCTTCCGCGCTCGCATCGAAAGCGACAGGATTCCCCATCGCGCTTGTCTCCTCCTGGCTCGCCGGGGGACTCACGTTGCACGACATCCCGTACTGGCGCGACGGCACACTCGACAAATACACGCCTTCGGGCGACTACGTCGTCGTAAAGTTCGCGAAGTGGGCGTTCGAGAAATTCGAGGGCCTCGAAGACAAACTCGGCACACAGATGAAAGCCGTCGGCGAGGTCATGAGCATCGGCAAGAATTACAAGGAAGCATTTCAGAAAGCGATTCGCTCCCTCGAGTCGGGTCGCTACGGACTCGGCTTCGCGAAGGACTTCAACAGGAAATCTCTCGAAGCGCTCATGAGTATGTTAGCACATCCGTCGAGCGAACGTCAGTTTGTTATGTACGAAGCTCTTCGAAAGGGAGCAAGCACACAGGACCTGTACAGGAAGACGCACATCAAACCGTGGTTTATCCAGCAAATGAAGGAACTGGTAGAGCTGGAAGAACAGATCCTGAAGTTCAAGGGTAGCAATCTGCCTGATTCATTCCTGATTCAGGCGAAGAAGGATGGCTTCGCGGACAAGTACTTGGCAAAGCTTCTGGAGGTGCCTGAGCGGGAATTGCGCGAGAGGCGCATTGCGCTGGGAGTCGTTGAAGCGTGGGAAGCAATTCCGGTGAGCGGTGTCAAGAACGCGGCGTACTATTTCTCCACTTACAATGCGCCAGACAAAGCACCGGTAAGCAACAAGAAGAAGATCATGGTGCTGGGTGGCGGACCAAACCGAATCGGCCAGGGGATTGAGTTCGACTATTGCTGCGTACATGCTGCGTTCGCGATTCGCGACGCTGGCTACGAATCGATCATGGTCAACTGCAACCCTGAGACAGTTTCAACGGACTATGATACTTCCGACAAGCTCTATTTCGAGCCGCTCACGGCGGAAGATGTGCTCAGCATCTATCATAAAGAGAAGGCAGAGGCAGTGATCGTTCAGTTCGGGGGACAGACGCCTCTTAACCTGGCAGGCGAACTTGATGCAGCCAATGTCAACATTCTCGGCACAACGGTCGACACGATCGATCTCGCCGAAGACCGAGATCGATTCCGGCAGATCATGAAGAAGCTCGGGATACCTCAGCCCGAGTCTGGTATGGCGAGTACTCTGGGAGAAGCGTTCGCGATCGCTGACCGGATCGGCTACCCTCTGATGGTCAGGCCATCGTACGTGCTTGGCGGAAGAGGCATGAAAATCGTCCTCGACGAAGACATGCTGAAGCAATATGTCACTGCAGCCGTAGATATTTCACCGGAACGGCCCATTCTCATCGACAAGTTTCTTGAGAACGCTGTCGAAGCCGAGGCGGACGCGATCGCGGATGGCGAAGATGCATTCGTGCCGGCCGTGATGGAGCACATCGAGTATGCCGGGGTTCACTCAGGCGATTCTGCGTGTGTCATTCCCCCCATCAACATCCCGGAAAAGCACATCAAGACGATCTGCGATTATACAAGGAAGATCGCGATTGAGTTGAAGGTCGTAGGCCTGATGAACATTCAATATGCCATCTGCAATGACACGGTCTACATTCTCGAGGCAAATCCGCGTGCTTCCAGGACCGTCCCTCTCGTGTCGAAAGTGTGCAATATCCCGATGGCGAAAATCGCGACGCAAATCATGCTCGGTAAGAGACTTTCTGAATTCGGGCTGCGGAACCGGACGTTCAGACATTTCGGCGTCAAAGAGGCCGTGTTCCCCTTCTACATGTTCCCCGATGTCGACCCGCTGCTCGGGCCCGAAATGCGCTCGACTGGTGAGGTGCTTGGCATGGCGGATTCGTTTGGTGTCGCCTACTTCAAGTCCCAGGATGGGTCGCAGTCATCCTTGCCACTCAAGGGGAATGTCCTGATGACCGTTGCTGAACGGGACAAGGCTGGCGTGGTCGAGCCGGCGAGGCGATTTCAGGAGTTGGGATTCAAGATTCTTGCAACTGAAGGAACGCACCGATTTCTCAAAGAGAACGGGATAGAATCTCAGCCGATAAAAAAGATCCACGAGGGGAGGCCGAATATTGTCGATGCTATCAAGAACGGGGAAATCCACCTTGTGGTAAACACTCCTGCCGGTAAGCAGAGCGAATATGACGACTCATACATTCGCAAAAATGCAATAAAATACAAGATTCACTACATCACCCAGCTCACGGCAGCCCTTGCAGCCACTGTCGGAATCGAGGCCATGAGGACAGGTTCCTACACAGTCAAGTCCCTGCAGGAGTATCACGCTGAGATCGGTTAGGAAGATTCACGGCCGACGGTAGCCAGCGGCAGAGGTTGGCACCCTGAACCTTGCTCGCCGGAGGCCTTGTCGGGGATCACGTTTCTGACAGACGAATCATTAAACACTTTCAACTTTCATCAGAGTTCATTAGCTTACGGGCGATCGAATCAACGCTCCTACCACCAAACCACTTCTGAAAGGTCCCACCATGCCTCAAAAACCAAAGGCCAAATCCACGAAGGCAAAGGCTCCGGTTTTGCAGTCACTCACAGTCGTTACGAAAGTCGAGAAGGGGTACCATGCTGGCAGCATTCTCGTCACCTGCCGCCAACTTCGCTTCAAAGATGGCGTTTTGGTGGGAGTTGAACTCGAGCAAAGATATTCGATTGATGTGAGCTGAGGGACGACCAGGGTAGGCGTAGACAGAAGGGAGAAGAAAATCTCTGTAGTGAAGAGACAGAAGGTGAACCTGTCGGGGATGAGGTGTCACCGCTGCAGACCCGTCGTGCAATACGTAACATCGTTCGTGTTTGTCCGCATCCAAGGGCATCAGTTACTCTGATGCCCTTTTGCGCTTCTTGGAGGTGCCTGCATACTCCACTTGCTCACACGAATCACAGAGTCTCACCAGTAGCAGCAACAAGTACACACTACATCCAGCTGCTGGCGGTCATATGCCCTTCGCCTCGTTCGCCTGAAAACGGCTCACTCGCTCAGGGCACTGAAAATTGAAACGCACTTAGTAGCGTCCCTTCGGGACTCGCTAAGTGCGACGTTTTTTGGAACCGAGCGGAATCCGAAGTCCGCCATGCTTCATCTTGTGGCGGAGAAGCGCCGACAGCACGAGCAGTTCCAGCGCAGCTCGATTCGCAGGCCCCTCGGCTCGTCCCAAAAACCGGGACTCGCTCGGGGCACTGAAAAACGCACGGCACTTAGCTTCTCCTCCTTCGGTGGATCGCTAAGTGCCGCGTTTTTCGTGGACAGGGACGGAATCGAACCGCCGACACATGGATTTTCAGTCCATTGCTCTACCATCTGAGCTACCTGTCCGAAAATTTCTAGACTTAGCGAGCAATAGCGAAGCTAAGTCTATGAAATTTTCAGGATCCCGCCGCTCTCGGGCGGGGTCCGAACTCCCAGACCTCGGGAATTCAGTCGACTTGCCCGCTGAACCTCAGCAGGCCATGGTCCCTATGACCATTGGTCCACCATCCCTCTGCCGGTTTGGGCTTCAGGACACAACAAAATACGACATAAGTAGTGAAAAATCAACTTCTGAATAGAAAATGCACGAGCACACTCAACTCAGGATTCCATTTCTCTTGAGGACGTCCCGCGCGATGACAATCTTTTGGATTTCGTTCGTTCCTTCGAAGATCGGATTGATGCGCGCGTCGCGATAGAATCGTTCGACAGGAAGCTCACGCGAGTAACCCATGCCGCCGTGAATCTGAACGGCGCGATCTGCAACTTCGCACAATCCTTCTGAGCACAACAATTTTACCATTGCAGACTGCCTCGAAATGGTCTTGCCCTGGTCGTATGCCGCAGCCGTCCGATAGACGAGCGATTCCATAGCATAGATCGTTGTGGCCATTTCCGCAAGCATAAACTGGATGGCCTCAAACTGCGAGATCGCTACGTCGAATTGTTTGCGCTCCTTCGCGTATTTTGTTGAGAGCTCAAGGAGCTCTTTGGAAGCGCCGACGCAAGCTGCTCCTAATCCCAACCGTCCTGCGTCAAGCGTCTTCATGGCAACGAGAAAACCGCGGCCATCATCGCCGATCATGTTCTCTTTCGGCACTCGCATGTTTTCGAATGAGATTGCGGCAGTGACACTCCCCCTGATGCCCATCTTCTTTTCTGGCGGACCTGCTGTAAAGCCGGGCCATTTCGTTTCCACTGCGAAACCAGTGATTCCTTTTTCCGTTCTGGCGAAAACTGAGATCACGTCAGCGATGGGACCGTTCGTAATCCAGAGCTTTTCTCCGTTCAACACCCATTCATCGCCATCTCTGTGAGCCTTCGTCCGAAGGTTGAATGAATCCGATCCGGCAAGTGTCTCCGTCAACGCAAATGCTCCGATGTATTTTCCCTCCGCCAGCAGAGGGATGTACTTTTTCTTCAGTGCTTCCGATCCGCCGATGTAGATTGCATTCGTACCAATCGACTGATGTGCACCGATAAACGTTGCAGTCGAAAGGCAACCGCGGCCAATTTCTTCCTGAACCAGGCAGTATCCGACCTCACCGAATCCCCCACCTCCGTACTCTGGCGGAAACACAGCACCAAGGACACCAATCTCGCTGAGCTTATTGATCAGTTCTCTCGGGACTCGTTCTTCCTCATCAATCTTCCGAGCGATCGGTTTGATCTCTGAGTTGGTAAAGTCCCGAACCATATCCCTGAGCATCTTCTGCTCTTCGGTGAGTTCGAATTCGATCATAGTCCTCCCTCTGGTCTTGAATTTGAGTTCCTGGAATGAATCACGGTCGGGATACTGGACGATAAACGCCAGAAAAGCGAGGGGAGCATTCCTCTTTTGCTATGTCAACAGATGACCAGCCCCTCTGGGCTATTCAAGCCCCGCCTTAGGTCCGATGTAGCTCACGACATCCTCGCCGCCGTCAACGCCAATCACATTGCCTGATATCCAGTAGGCGCTTTCGTCGACCAACAGGACTATTGCCTTCGCCACATCTTCCGGCGTCGTCAGACGTCCATGAGGATTCTTCGCCTTTGCGACATCACGCATTTTGGCGTTATTGGGAATTTTCCGGAGGGCAGGCGTGTCGGTCACTCCAGCCATGACTGCATTCGCCGTAATGCCGTGTGATCCGAGCTCCATCGCCAGCTGGCGAAGGTGCGATTCGAGACATGCCTTCGCGGCAGAGACCGCCCCGTAGTTTGGTATGATGGAGTGGCTTCCGGAGCTGGTTAGTCCGAGGATCCGCCCGTTTTTCTTCATGAGCTTTCGGGCCATGAGTCCCTGTGTCCAGTACACGAGACTATGCGCCATGACGTCGAGCGTCATTTCCATCTGTGCTTGAGAAATCGTTTCTTCCTGCCTTGCGCCGATGAAGGGCCTGAGTGTACCGAATGCCAGCGAATGGACCAACACACGGACGTTTTGCGAGGAGTCCTTCGAGAACCGCTCCTGAATCTCGTCTAGGGCCTCCTCACGCTTGATTGCGTCAGCAGCATTAATGTTGAAAAACACTGCCTCTGCCCCGGCATGCTTGATCTCTCGAATAATGTGTTGCACTGCAGGCATTGTCGCCTGACGATCCAGGTGGACGCCAAAAATGTTCATCCCATGCTTGGCAAGCTCGATGGCTGCAGCTCCGCCAAAGCCGCTAGATGCGCCCAGAATCAATGCCCATTCGTTAGGCTTAAACCGAGGTTCGGCTTTCATACACATCTCCTTCAGGGTGTTATTGCAGAGGTGGTAAAGATAGCAAGAAATCGAGGAAAATCAAAGCTGAATTGGCTTCGCTGAGCAAGGCGAGGACGACAAGATTACGCTAGATCTGATCATTGCCACCGTTCAAGGTTCAAAAAGCCGGGCATGAAGAAGTCTATTTCAGCAAGACCCATCCTGCCAACCTTGGGCATGATCGGTCATTATTCCGAGGATGCATTGCCTACGGACCAACCAAGGTGGCGACTGCCATCATACGACCTGACCGCTCTCCATCCCTCCGAAAGGAATGGAACAACTGGGCATTGCAGATCGTACACTGGGGGGCAACTTCAATATTTCCTTTGACGACACCTCCGGCGAGGAGCTGGTGGACATTCGCTTGCTTGAGGTCAATAAACAACCGATCACCACGTTGTTGGACGTATTCATGATCGAATTCCGCAGCAACTTCGGGCCCGACTTCGTAGCAACACTGACCGGCCGACGGGCTGATGTATGCCACAACATCTTTGACCGATGCACTGAACTTCTCTCGCATGCGCGACAGGGTTAATGCGACAATTGTCTTTGCTGTACCCCTCCACCCTGCATGAACTACGCCGAGTACATGGCGCACACGATCGAACAATACGATAGCCGCACAGTCCGCGACCGTCACAACCAGTGGCAAATTCACAGTATTCGTAATCAACGCGTCACAATTCTGATATTCTCCGGGAGTGGACACCACTTCAATCCGATCTGAATGGCATTGGAGAGGAATCGCCGCGCGAGCGGGGTCGAGGCCAAGAGCTGTGAAAAACCGACGGCGGTTTTCAAGTACGTTCGCGGGATTGTCGTTAACGCGATAGCTAAGATTCATATCGAGCGGCGTGGCGCTGACGCCACCGCGGCGCGTGCTCATCCCAAACCGGACTGCTTCGTATCTGTTCAAGAGATCTGATTCTATGATCATACTTCGTACTTATCCTCACAACACGATGAAATGATTCTCCAGTTCCTGTCTGTTTTCTGGTCCCCTCAACTATCGCAGGGGAATCCTGATCTCAATGACTGTTCCGATGCCAACAGTGCTTTTGAGTGAGATTGTTCCGTTGAGGTCTTCGATCACCTTCTGCGCAATTGCCAAGCCCAGTCCCATTCCGTCGGTCTTCGTGGAGAAATTTGGCTGAAAGACTTTTGCCTGAAGACTTTCTGGAATGCCGGCCCCTGTGTCTGAGAACCGGATCCTGCACACTTCATGCTCAACCTCGACCTCAATCGATACCTCTCCCCCTTTCTCCATCGCCTGAACGCTATTTCTGACAATATTGATGAAGACCCGCCTGAGCTCATCTTTGTCGGCGATGACGTGAGCGGGTACCGAGGATCGACGGGCGTGAACGTCAATCCCGCGGACCTCCTGAAACAGGTTGACCGTTTCAGCGACCAATTCATTCAGGTCAACACGCTCAAACTTGCGGGCCGGCATACGGGCGAAATCTGAGAATTCTGATGCGATTCTCGTCAGGACCTCGATCTGCTCGATGACCGTCTGCGAAACTCGCTGAAGAACGTCACCAAAGTCCTTTCCCCCTTGTCGATATGCTTGTACGAGGTGCTGAACCGACAATTTGATGGGAGTGAGGGGATTCTTGATCTCATGGGCCACCTGCTTCGCCATCTCCTTCCAGGCCATTTCCCGTTCCGCCCTCGCAAGGTGCTGCCTGCTTGTCTTGAGCTCAGATGTCATTTCATTGAATGAGCGGATGAGATCACCCACTTCGTCAGCCGATTTCGCCTGCAGAACGATATCGAGATCACCTTTTCCGACACTGCGAACAGCCTTTGACAACTCGCGGAGTGGTTTCGAGAGCGTGTGCGCGAGAACAATTGCCATCCCTATGACCAACATAACAACGAACGCGTACGCTCCCAATACAAACGCATTGCGTTGTGCGAGCTCTTCGTCAATTTCCTGCTGCCTATAGAGCGCAGGAACTGCCAGCACCCCTCGGATGCTGCCGCCGATGACGATCGGCCGGTAACCGACAAAATAGTTTATTTCTCCAATACGTTCCTGCGACTTATAGAATCCACGGCCTAGCGTCATGGCGTTGCCGAAGCCGGTCCCGGTCAATCGGCCATCCAGGATCGAGGCACGGTAGAGTTCCGGCCTGCTGCTCGCCTTCAGCGATGCGCCTTCATAGACTGAGAAATCAATTCCATAGTCTGCTGCGATTGCCTCACAAAAGTCATTCGTAACACCAGAATTGAAATCGTCCGCATCGAGCACCGTAGATACGAACCGCTGCTCAATCAGGTCAAGTTCCTCTGAGAGGCGACGGGTGATATTTTCGTCGAGGCGTGCCACTGCAAGCTGCCGGTCATAGTAAGCCATCAGGAGCAGAGGCAGCAGGGAGAGAACTGCGAACGAGAACGCGAGTTTGTCGCGGAATCCGAACCTCGGAGGAATCCCTTTCAGAAACTCGCGGGCAAGCATGACTGCAACCGTCAGTGCCAGAAACAAGACATACACGAGGAGAGTCTTGACGATGCCGAAGAGATGCCACCGAAGGCCGAGCGTGAGAATGCCAATTGAAAGTACACGGGATGAATCGGAGTCATCTCTTGCGTAGAGAACCTCATAGGTATTTCCTTCGACGTCCTGCTCCGACCAAACGAAGCGATCCGCACTGTTTACAAGTGCGGCTGCAATCGCTTGCGGAAGCGCCATTCCGCGAAAGAGAACAGGATCGTTCGTCGACCAGAGCTCACCACCCCGATATTCCGAAATGAAGGTCGGCCTGACCAACTCTTGAATTCGGCTCGAAGATGCCGCACGCAGCTGTTCCGGCGCCTCACCACGGAACAGGGAACGCTGACTCGCTGACATTATGACAGCGATGGTCCCAATCGGCTGCACGCGCTCATCCAGAACGTGCTCCCATTGACCATAATACTTCTTCGTGCCTTCGACGCCCTTACGGTCAACAACGAGCAGTGCGTCTTCCTCCCTATGAAACAATTCCGTCAACAGTTCCATCTGGTCGTAAGAAGACAAACCTACAGCAAACCGGCTGAGCTCCTTCCCGGTCTTTCCATAGACGACGAGTGCGGAGCTGTAGCCTTCCCTGCTTAGAAGCGTCTGTGCCCAAAGGTTAAACGCAAGGTCTGCCGAAGAAGCAGAATCCGATCCATTTGCCGCCAATTGATCGGCCGCCTTCATCGTCGCTGCTCGGATGCTCTCTGACATGACGAACGAAAGCCACGTATCCGCCGGCCGCAAAAGCTCCTCAGCGAGGATCTTCACTCGTTCTCTCTCCTTTTCATGGGTCTTCACGTCAAGCGAAACAACTGCAATGATAGATCCTGAGGCAAGCAGGATAGCGATCGACAACGGAGTTCCTCTTCGAAGGAATGCCGGCGTTGCCTCAGGCGCTTCTGCTTGAAAAAGCAGAAAAGCACCAAAAAGATAGAGTATCGAGGGTACTACAAGAGGCAGCTGTCCGGGCCAATCGATCAGGAGATATACGCCGTAGCCGGCCATGAAGGATATTGTGACCAGTGAGATCCTGCCCAGCCGGGATTTCACTTGTCTCATGAATATCCCGCCAAACCGCGCAACCACAATGAAGGACGCTCCCACGGCTGCAATAAGAGCGAGCGTCAACATGAGGATATTGAAGTGCATGACAGCCATTTCGGCGCCTGGCAGCAGCGAAATCGGATCGAGATATTGAATAGTTGAATCGAACACGAAGCTCCTCATCGACGCGCCGTAGCCTCTTACAACCCATTGAAATCCGATGAGGAAGACGACGGCTGTCATCAATCGGAGCCATTCCATTTTTCGATTATCATGCCACCCCGCGGTTCGCGTATCGTTATACCATTGGACTGCGCTCCGGAAGAGAAGCCCAAGCGTTGCAAACACGCACACTGAGGAAATCGCGAGTTCGCCGAGCGAGCCGGCAAGTCCGAAGGGAAATGGCGAGGCGTGAACGGCTGGATCGAAGAGGTACCCTCCGCCGAGAACTGATGGGAATCCGGTATATCGCCAGCCGAGGCGTACAAGCCACAGAACTGGTATCAGGAGAAGGCGACGATGGCCGAGACCCTTTTCCTTCATGAGACTGCCAGGCAGCGCGACAGCAACGAACAGCATCGCGAGCGCTGCGGCCATCGCGACACCGCGATCCAGCCACCGACCGGCCTTCGCTTGTTCGACAGTGACTGTCGGTGCAGAAATGAGTGCATAGCTGAGGATACTCTGATTTCGATCGGAGATGGGCACGGCAAACATTAGAGCGCCCCCGGTGTCTTTGCTCGACACTTCGGAGGTGAACTCGACCGCAATCCCTGTCTCGCGTTGGAACGTCTGGGCAAAACTGAGTTGAGAAACAAAGCGGTTCGAAAGCGGATACTTCGTCTCAAGAGGGCTGCTCACAAAGACGGTCGGGCCGGCAGGTCCCGCATTTTTTCCCACCGAAAGAAATCTGTGAAGCCCTGACAGCGTAACAAACACGACCTCTTCGGAAGTGCCCTGCGTCGACGCTGCAGGGTATCTACTCCGAACGCTTCGGCCAGCCCAAAAAACGATACTCCCTGATGCGTCGACGACATCAAAACTTAGGCTTTCTTCAGTGCGATATGTTTCCAAGCGCTGAAATGCCGACGCCTTCAAAGCAGGAGTTTGGTCCCGGAACGCTTTCTGAATGTCAGGTTCCCGCAGCACGCGTTCCGCCAGTTCCGCCTGCTCGATTATGGTTGCACGAATCCGTTCTTGAACGAGCTCTGCGAGATCTTTCTCCCTCGAAGACTTCAATTCGGTCCAATCCGATTCGATCTGTCGGTGCCAAAGCAGTTTGGCGATCAACACTAATGCCACCACCCCGATTGAAACGAAAAAGCCCCACCATGCGGGGCGAATCCATTTTGCGTCGAGGATGAGGGGCATACTGGTTCGTTGATTCTCAGTAAATGTTGAATTGGCTCACAACCCAGCGACCGTCCTGGTTGCGCAGCGATACGTACACTTGGGCAGATTCTTTCCTTCCGCGGGCAATGGAACTCAAGCGTCCGGTCGCATACGGCGTCGACCCGGCGTCGCTAAAACGAGAGAACGCAAACGACAGCGACGAGCGGCTGGAAAGGTAGCGCTGGAGAATGGAAATGGTTTGATTCGAAGAGAAGTAACCGCTTTCGCCGCTTGACATGTTGACAAACACCTGATCGGCGAAAGCGCTGGAGAATTCTGCGAGTGAGGACGACGCGATGCCCTTTTCAATCGTCTCAAAGAGCTTACGCACGTCCGCCCGTTGAGCCGATTTTGCCTGCAGCTGGCGCGCAGCAGCCGGTCTTCGCTGCATCAACGAGCGAAGGTCGGGAACCTGAGCCTGAAGCGTGTGCCCGAAGAGAATTACAGCAATAGTCGTAACGAGCGCGCGTGGCCACATAGACGCTCACAAAGTATCAGAAAACGAAAAGAAAGTCAACCAAGACCTGGCGCACAGACGCCAACGCCACCCCTGCTCCCTTCTCTCGTCTCTCATGCAGCAGCGGTGGCGTTGTCAAAACTTGTCAAAGATCGGACTTCAGATGACTTCACTTCCTTAGTGCCGAAAGAAGGTTCGGCTTCACCTGTCTGGTCCCTCCTGCAGGAATGGTTCGCTTGAGATCAGGATTAGACTTCGCGATCTGGTATGCCCAGTCAAAGGTGATTCGCTGAGGCGTGACTTCCCGGACTCTGATTTTCGCAAAGTGGTCATCCCACGTCCAGACAATGTAGGTATGTCCAGGAATTGCCTCAACAATCCTCGATGGAGCCCAACCGCCTTCGGGTGCAACGACGATGTCATAAAGCGAACCGGTGTATCCCATGTCCTGAATATCAGTGTCGTCCCACACATTGAGATAATACCGCCCATTCAATGCCTCAAAGAAAACGTCTGTGTAGTCATCGTTGTAGTTCCCAATTGAATAGGTCGAGAAGTCGTACCCTGCGAAAAGCGGAGCTACGCGATAGTTGTTGAGCTTCGTGCCAAATCCCTCAGGCCTCGGCGTGGCATACACAACATCGGTGCTCAGTTCGCTTTCATTGTCCTCAAAATCGTACGCCGAGATTCCATAGTAGACCCGCTCACCGTTGCGCGCCCCGAGATCCACAAACCGGGCTTCCACCGTAGTGCCAATGAGCTTGTATTCACCGTCGTATCGATCGCTGATCCAGACCCGATAGCCTGCCACATCCGGCTCCTGATTCCGCAGCCAGCGCACTTCGACAGAATTACTGAGGGCGGTAGCAATCACTCCCTGAGGCGGAGTTGGCGGTGTCGTGTCCACAATGAAATGTTCGCGGCAGCTTACAAGAGTCAAGGCGACGATTACAATTCCCAGTAGTTTCATGGCTTCCTCTCTTGAAATAAACAGCAATTACGTTTGGAGGGACAAAGCATGTGCCATTTCGCAAAACCTGAGTTTTCGCCTGGATTTTGAACTGTGTTCGAGCCCGGTGTATCAGACAGAACCGCCCCTGTCCACGTTTCTGGACAGAGGCGGCGAACGGCTTTAGACTGAGGAACACGGTGTCTGCGGCATCTCCCCTTTTTGCGTCAGAGGGCCACACGACTATGGATTCAGGTCAAGTTTGAACTCCCGTGATTGAAGATACCGATGGCTTTTCCTTTGAGCTGCATTCCGTGGAAAGGAGTGTTCTTGGACTTCGATTTCAGGAGCTCTTTGTCCACCGTCCATTCAATGTCGGGATCAATGATCGTCAGATTTGCCAACTCCCCCTCTTTGATGATAATGGGCGGGAGAGAAAGGATCGCCCTTGGTCTGGTCGAGAGCTTCTCGATGAGCTGCATCAACGTGAGCACACCTTTGCCAACAAGCTCGGTCAAGCAGATCCCGACACACGTTTCGAGTCCAACGATGCCGAACGGTGCCTGCGTGTATTCCACCTCCTTTTCGTCGATCGTGTGAGGGGCATGGTCCGTCGCTATGACGTCGATAGTCCCGTCCTTGAGGCCGGCCTTCAGTGCGGCAGCATCTTCTCGTGTTCGCAATGGCGGATTCATCTTTGTATTCGTGTCGAAACTCGACACCACCTCTTCAGTGAGCGCGAAATGATGAGGTGCGACCTCACAGGTGATGTTGAGACCTTCAGCTTTTGCTGCTCGCACAGCGTCGAGCGCGCCCTGTGTGCTGATGTGAGCCACGTGATACTTCGCGCGAGGAATGTAGCGGAGCATGATGATATCCCGAGCAACCATAAGCTCCTCCGCAATGGGAGGAATGCCGGGCATTCCCAGTCTGGTCGCGGTCATTCCTTCATTCATGCACCCCGCCTGGGTCAGTTCAGGTTCCTCAGCATGCTGAATAACAGGCACACCGTACATCGACGAGTACTCGAGGGCACGTCGCATGATTCCCGCGTGCGCGATCGGAGCACCATCATCAGAGAAACCAACAGCTCCTGCTTCCGCGAGTTCAGCCATTGGAGCGAGTTCTTCACCCTTCCGGCCCTTTGTCGCCGCCCCGATTGGATAGACGTCGACCAATCCGTTGCAGACCGATTTCCCTTTCTCACGGACATAACGCGCCACCGATTCGTCATCAATTGCGGGATTGGTGTTCGGCATACAACACACCGCGGTAAATCCACCCTCCGCCGCTGACGCACACCCAGTTTCGATCGTCTCCTTGTGCTCGTACCCTGGCTCACGGAGATGCACGTGCATATCGATGAGACCGGGAGCGACAACTTTGCCTTTCAGGTCAATACTCCTGTATCCCTGGGGAGCGGATATCGAGGGAGCGATGCGGTCAATTCGCCCGTCGGTGATCTGGATGTCAACTACCTCGTCCCGTTTGGTGATCGGGTCGATGAGTCTGCCGCCTTTGAGAAGAAGCTTCATAGGATCCTCTGGTCAATTAGTTGTGCCGAGCAAATAGAGAACCGCCATACGGACGGCAACACCATTGGTTACCTGCTGCAGAATGACCGAGTGTTCGCTGTCGGCCAGATCTGCCGAGAGTTCGACGTCACGGTTAATCGGTCCGGGGTGCATGATTGTGATCGGTTTGCCTGCCCGCGCGATCTTCTCCTTTGTGAGTCCGAAGAATCTGTGATATTCCCGCAGCGACGGGAATAATCCACTCTTCTGACGCTCGAGCTGAATTCTGAGAACGTTGAACGCATCGACCTCCTGAATGACATCGTCGAGCCGGTGATATACCTTGACGCCCAGATGCTCGAGGTCACGGGGAATGAGCGTCGAAGGTCCACAGATGGAGACGTGCGCGCCCATCGTCGTCAGGCCAAAGATGTTCGAGCGTGCCACCCGGCTGTGCGTGATGTCTCCCAGAATACAGACACGAAGTCCTTCCAGCGTGCCGAATTTCTCCCGCAGCGTATACATATCAAGGAGCCCTTGCGTCGGATGCTCATGCCACCCGTCGCCCGCATTGATGATGTTCGAATCGAGCACACGAGTCAGGAATTGCGCTGATCCCGGGGCGGAGTGACGGATCACAACCATATCGATCTTCATCGCTTCGATATTGCGCGCTGTGTCTTTCAAGGTCTCGCCTTTGCTCGTGCTGCTCCCTGCGGAGGCAAAGTTCACGACGTCTGCAGAGAGCCGGCGCTCGGCCAGCTCGAACGAAATGCGCGTCCGGGTCGAGCTCTCGAAAAAGAGATTTACGACCGTTTTTCCCTGCAGTGGAGGGACCTTCTTGATGGGCCGGTCGAGGACTTCGCGAAACGACGCCGCCGTGTCAAGGATAAGCGTGATCTCTTCCTTGGTCACACCATCAAGTCCCAGAAGATGACGACTTTTCAGCTTCATTGAACTGCCTCCTTTCCATCCTCTTCCGGCTCGAGGAGCACAACACCATCCTCGGGATCGATTTCGGTCATTGTTACACGAATCTCCTGTTTCAGCGATGTCGGGACACTTTTCCCGATGAAATCCGCCTTGATAGGCAGTTCTCGATGGCCGCGATCTACGAGCACCAGAAGCTCGATCAAGGAAGGCCGCCCGAGATCGGTGAGTGCGTTGAGAGCAGAGCGAATCGTCCGCCCCGTAAAGAGCACATCGTCTACCAGAACGACTTCTTTGCCGGTGACATCGAAGAGGATTTCAGTGCTCTTGAGTTGTGGCTGATCCAGACGCCCCCGCAAATCGTCACGATAGAGCGTAATGTCGAGAATGCCGACCTGCACTTCCTTCCCTTCAATTTCCTGAATTTTTTTCGCGAGCCGGCGAGCAAGATACTCGCCTCGTGTCCGGATACCGACGATCACGAGGTTTTCCGTACCCTTCTTCCGTTCGACCACCTCGTGTGCGAGGCGATTGACCGTCCGCCGGAATCCTTCGCTGTCAATAACTTTCGTCTTCTTCATAGGAATTCCTTCTAAACGAAAAAAGCCTCCAATTCCTTCAAAGTCGGAAAGGGAGGCCCTCAGCACAACACGCAACAAGTTCCTTTCCTACCTCTCGGGATAGGATTAAAGGAGTGATGGAAAGAACTACTCAAACCTGCACCAATATAGAGCAGGAAAGTTCAGGAAGCAATACCCCCCACCCCGGTCAGAGCACGATCCTGTCGGCGATCATCAAGCCGATCAGGAGTGAAAGGTAAAGCAGCGAACCAAAAAACAATCTTCGTGCCGCACTGTTACTTCGTTCGCGATAGAGCCCAATGGCAACATAGAGCAATGTGCCGGAAAGGATCATGGCTCCGACAAAATACAGGATTCCGAGTGTTCCCACCATCGTGGGCATCGCGGCCGCCGGGATCAGAGCGACTGAATACACGAGAACCTGGAGTCCTGCCACTTCACCGGTCGGGTCGACAACGGTCAGGATTTTGTACTCCGCCCGCGCGTAGTCCTTTCTGTACATCCAGCCCAGCGCAAGAAAATGAGGCATTTGCCAGAAAAACAGGATGAAGAACAGTGACCAGGCCCCCATCGTCAGTTCTCCTGTCACAGCAGCCCAGCCGATCATCGGCGGCAATGCGCCAGGGATCCCGCCGACAACCGTCGCAAACGGGGTCGCACGTTTCAGTGGCGTGTAGAGCAAGAGATAGGAAGCAAGCGTCAGAACCGAAAGGAAGGCTGCAAGCGGATAGGTGAAAACAGCGAGTTCGATGATCCCTGCCGCGGAGAGAACAAGTCCGAAGACCAGTGCAATGTGATGGTGGATGCGGCCGGACGGCACGGGCCGATTCTCCGTCCGTCGCATGAGAGCATCAAAATTCCGTTCCGCATACTGATTCAACGCTCCTGCTCCTCCACCGACCAGGAACGTACCAAGAAATGTATGGAGCAGTGCGGAAAGACCAATCGTAGGAGACGCAAGATACGCGCCCCCAAGGGCGGAAACGACTGAGAGCAGGGTTAGTTCCGGCTTGGTGAGGGTGACAAGATCCAGTGCGAGCGATCTTCGTGCTTGAATAGTACCGGCCTGTGAACTTTGGTCGCTCATTTTCCCGGGGCAAGCTGGCGTAACAGATAGCTCACGATAGAGTCAGCTTCGGCACGTTTGAGGCCCTGATTCGGCATCGGCGGGAAGTCAGGATTGACTTTCACCGGATTCAACACGAACGCGATCATCTGGTCCTTCTTGCCCGCATATTTTGGCACAACGTCCTTGTATGCCGGGCCAACTTTCTTCTGGTCTATCATGTGGCACGCGGAGCATTTCGCGTCGAAGATCTCCTGCCCGGTCAGCACAACACCCGCCACGCCGAGCTTGCCTTTCAGGTCCTCGATCGCCACATCATGCCGATATGAAAGATACGCCGACTGGCCTTTCGTCACGTTGTAGAGCACAACCTGATCATTGACACTCAGCAGCGCTGCAGCGCATCCGAAGATGAAGAACGCAGATGCAGCATGTCGTGCCTCATGTTCACGGTCATGGGCGTAGACAAACTGCGCAGACAAGAGAAGGAGGACGAGAACCAGTCCGGCCAAGCCGAAGAGAGTCCCCGAGAGCGATTCTCCGGGAAGGAGAGCATACCCCAGCAACATCAGAACAGGAAGCGCGAGCAACGAGCCCGTGGTCATCCGTTGACAGGTCGTGCGTACGAAGGCGGCATATTCAGCATCCGGCTCTCCGTTCCGCTTCCAGGAGAAGGTGAAGAAGAGCACACCAATTCCGGTGGCCCCTCCGGCCAGGGCGAGGAACTGAAGAAATCTCACGTAGACGTCGGGAGCGATGAAGAGACCCAGCACAGAGCCGGTCGATGACCAGTGTGCAGGATTTCCTGCTACAACGATTGAGGAGGTATGAAGAAACGTCGAAATGAGCATGAGCACAAGTCCGTACCGGCCAAAGCGGGCATGGGATTGCTCATTTGACTCCGAGTAGGCCTTCACGTCAGGAGCGCGTTCAGTCCCCTTCTTTGAACCCTGAAGTGCCGCTTTGTATCCTTCCAGAAGGTCACCAATCTGGAAGGTGTATTTGTACGCGTACAAAAGTATGACGGCGGCAGTGAGCGTCAGGAATCCAAATCCTGCAAGAGACACCGCGATCGATGCTGTCGTTTGCAGTGCCTGGGCGTAGACAAAGACGATCGACAGCGCGGGCAGGAGTGCGAGTACAGTCGGGATGGTCTTGTTGACTAAGGCAGTCTCCGACACATTCCGGGCAAAACGGATATAGAGAGCATTGCCTTCCTTCCGCCCTCTCTTTTCAAACCGATTCGACAGAAACGACGTGCCAAGGAGAAATCCCAGGTACGGGAAGAGCACGAGCGAAACCAATGCGCCGATCAGCAGCAGAAGATGGTAGTGCTCAAGCGAAGGAGGAGATGCGAGGCTTTTCAGTACGTCCATTGACAGTCAGTCCGCCAGCAACTTCAGATTCAGTGGGCTAGTGTTGAATCGAAAGAATCGGTTGATACGCTTTCGTTTGACGCGCCGAGGCTGTTTGATACCATGCCTCGAACGCCGTTGAATCCATCGATACGACCTTTGTGTACATGTATGAATGCTGTAATCCGCAATACTCAGCGCAGGCGACATCGTACGATTGCACTTGCGACGTTTTGAACCACATTTCATTCACGCGGTTGGGAATCGCATCTTTCTTAATCCGAAAAGCCGGGATGTAGAGGGAGTGATTTACATCCAGGGAGCGAATCGCCAGTTTCACAGGTGCTCCCATGGGCACATAGAGGGTATCCGTCGTAACGCCATTCGGATACTCGAAGTTCCACTGCCACATACGGGCCGTTGCGTTGATCGGAATCGCCCCTTCCGGAATCGTTGCCATCTGCCGGTATCCTGCCCACCCCAGATAGAACATCCCCATGAACAAAACCAGCGGAATGACCGTCCATGTGATTTCGAGGGGCACGTTTCCTTCGATGTTTGTGGGATGGGGATTCTTCTTTCGTCTGTACCGAATGACGAAAAAGAGCATCGCGATCAGGATCCCGATGAGCACAAGGAGCGACACGCCCACGATCAGCAGAAACGTGGTGTCGACATAGTTTGAAAACGGTGATGTATCCTGCAACATAGCGATTGTCCCTGTTACCTGAACGCGTAATCGAAAAACGTCAATGTGATGAAGATGACAAACGTCATGCACGCGATAAGGACGAATACCCTGAAGATCTTGTCTTCGAACTTCAGGTGCATGAAGACTTGAAGCACAAGCAGCGTTTTGACCGAGGCGATGGTGAGCGCCGTGATGATGATCCAGTCTCCAAAGTCGATTCCCGCGACAGCGACCGTAAGACCCGTGAGCATCATGAGCGCCACCCAGATCATCAGGTACCTGGCATAGCTGACCGTATGTGCTCCTTCGTGATGCGCAGTTGAAACGTCGTGTTGTTCCATCCCGGCCGCCTAGTGAATAAGATAGAAAAGTGGGAAGAGGAAAATCCAGATGATATCGACGAGGTGCCAGTAGAGGCCGCCCGATTCGAGTTTCACGTACGATCCTTGATGAATCGTCCCGGTCTTCATGAATCCCATCATCACCGCCAGGATGACGATGCCGATGACAACGTGAAGGGCATGAAGACCTGTCATCACGTAGTAGAGTCCAAAGTAGAGCACAATCCCCGGCGGTTTGTTCACCAGATCCGGAGAGCCCGGAAACAGCCCCACTGCGAACTTATGGTCCCATTCGAAATACTTGTTCACAAGAAACGCCAGGGCAAGAACGATCGTCATCCCGACGAGGAGCATGGCGAGGTCCCTCTTCCCCTCCTGGATCGCGGTGATGGACATTGCGACGGTGAGGCTGCTCGTCAGCAGAATGATCGTATTCACGGCGCCGACGAGCCGGTCGAGCTCGCTCGCCGCCAGGTGGAATTCGGCCTGGTACGTGAAACGGTAGACGGCATAGACAATGAACATCCCGCCGAACAGGATGAGCTCCGTGAAGAGAAACAGCCACATTCCCATCTTCGAACCGACATCATCACGATGTGTGTGGCCTTGAACTGCGGCCTCTGCGGCGTGAGAACTCACATCGCCTCCTGTGCTGCTTTTTCATATTTGCTGTAGTCGTACGGACCGGTCGTCACGACGGGGATCTCTGCGAAATTCTCCAGCGGTGGCGGCGAAGGAACTTTCCACTCGAGTGTTTCCCCTCCCCACGGATTTGCCTCCGCTTTCGGACCCTTCTTCAATGAGACGATGAGATTCACAACCATGATGATGATGCCCGCATACAGAATCCAGGAACCAACGGTCGCCACCTGATGCACGGTCGTGAACTCCTGCAGGTAGTCGTAGTACCGGCGGGGCATTCCTTCATATCCCAGGACAAAGAACGGGAAGTACAGGAGGTTGAAGCCGACCGTCGTCAGGAACCATGAGATCATGGCCGGTGTCCTCTTGTACATCTTGCCAAACATCTTTGGGAACCAGTAGTGGAGTGCCGCGAACAGGCCGAATCCCGTGCCGCCAAACATAACATAGTGAAAATGACCGACGACGAAATATGTATCCTGAACATGAATGTTGATGGCGAGCACTCCAAGGATCAATCCCGTAAATCCGCCGATGCAGAACTGGACAATGAACGACAAAATGAACAAGAACGGCGGCTCGATCTCGATCGATCCTTTATACAGGGTGGCCACCCAGTTGAACACTTTGATCGCACTGGGAATGGAGACAAGGAATGTGAGGAACGAGAAGATGAACATTCCGGTATCGCTCATCCCAACGGTAAACATGTGGTGCGCCCACACGAGTGATCCGACGAAGGCGATCGCGAGACTCGAAAACGCGATGAACTTGTATCCAAAGATCGTCCTTCGTGCGAACACGGGCAGAATCTCAGACACCACTCCCAGGCCTGGAAGAATCATGATATAGACAGCCGGGTGCGAATAGATCCAGAAGAGATGTTGATAGAGAACCGGATCACCGCCAAGCGTCGGATCGAAGATTCCCACACCAAACCACCGTTCAATTGCGATAAGGAGTAACGTAATGCCGATGATCGGAGTTGCGAGAATCTGAATCCACGCTGTGGAGTAGAGCGCCCAGGTGAAGAGAGGCATTTTGAACCATGTCATTCCGGGGGCGCGCATCCGGTGAATGGTTGTGATAAAGTTGAGACCTGTAAGAATGGATGAGAACCCGAGAATAAACGCTGCAGTGATCGCCGGAATGACGTTTGTCGTTGTCCGAACGCTGTAGGGCACATAGAAGGTCCATCCCGTATCTGCTGCTCCGCCGGGCAGGAATACCGAGACGAGAGCTAGAACTCCGCCAATCAGGAAGAGCCACCAGGAGAGGAGATTCAATCGCGGAAAGAAAACATCTTTCGCGCCGATCATGATCGGCATCATGAAATTGCCAAACACAGCCGGCAGGCCGGGAATGATGAAAAGAAAAATCATCATGATCCCGTGCAGCGTGAAGAACGTATTGTACGTCTGCGGATCGACGATCGTCTTTCCGGGCGTGAGCAGCTCCAGCCGCATCAGCACGCCGAGAGTTGCTGCGACCAGAAAGAACACCATCATGGTCACAAGGTAGAGGATACCGATCCGCTTGTGATCCGTCGTCAGAATCCAGCCCAGAATCCCCTTGTACTTTGTCTTCGTGTGATAGAAATCCGGCTCAACCGACGCCGGGACCTTTGCCGCATTGGCCATGCCCGCCTTACCTTTCTGCCTGCTTCTTCTTCGGTTTAACGACAAAAATGATCATGAAGACCACAACAAGCCCAATTACCACCACCGCGGAGATCCGCAGGAAATTGAAGGTGTACGTCTTAGCCTCGGGATCATAGCTGTAACACATACTGAGGACTTTGGCGATGGTCGGACTGACGGTGCCGTTCGTTGCTTCATAGACTGCCATCTTCACGTCAAACGGCAGATACTGGATACCATTGATGTACCTCGTGATCTTTCCATCTTGCGACGTGACGATGAGCGCTCCGGCGTGCACATAGTCATTTCCGGATCTGATGAAGTAGAATCCGGCTGCGTCCGTCAGCCGATGGATCGTGACGCTGTCCGAACTGAAGAACCTCCATCCATTCGGATTGATCGGTTTGCCGACAAGTTCCAGGTACGTTTTCTTCTTCTCCCCCGCCATCTCAGGCTTCTCACGATGGTCAAAACTGATTGTCAGGATCTGGTATTCTTTCCCGATCTCAAGATCCATCTTGTTCACGACCACCGAGAGCTCGTTGAGCAACGGGGTGCAGATGCCAGGGCAACGGTAATACACAAAGGTGAAGATCGTCGGCCTGTTGACAAGATCCTTCAGCATGACCAGGTGCCCGCTCTCATCATACAGTTCCACATCGAGCGGCAAGGTTTGGCCAAGCTTCTCCTGAATCCCGACACTCGGTGCCGGCTGATCGGCGGTCTGTGCGAGGCCGATGATGTAACAGGAGAAAACGAGGATGATGACTAGCCAAATTCTCATGACGCTCACCTTGCTCCTCGCAGTCCAACCAAGTACTGGAAGAGCGATGTCCATTCCGATTGCGAGAGACGCGTTACATCTGCCCTGAAACCCATTTGAACGGGATCCGAGGTCACTGTCGCAATGAATTGTCCAACGGTTGAATTCGAAGTGCCATGAAGAACGAATGCTGTGAAGACCCTCTGCCTGTCCGAAGCATGCCGCCTGAACAGCACAGCACCAGCAGATTCACTCCGGTCGGATTCTTTTCCGGCAAGATCGTGCAGCGCGTTTACGGCCGGTGCCGCTTCAGCGATGACAATCTCCTGTGCTTTCCTGATCGGGATTTGGCCCGGGATGTTGCTCCCCTTCGACAGCTGATAGGTTGTCTCAAGTGCCTGGATTTCCTGCGGTGAGTCAACCGGCTGTCCCGGCGCGAGCGATCTCACATAATGGATGAGCGCAAATCTGTCGGCCGGCGGAAGGTAGTTATACGAGGCCATTCCGTTCCGGACAATGCCTTCCTGGAGCGTCTTGTACATCTGAGAAATCTTCGAACCGTTGGTCCAACCGGAGAGTGACAGGAAATTGCGTGGTTTCGGATTCAATGTCACCGCAGTCGGCCCATTTCCATCTCCCGCGTCCCCGTGACACGATGTGCAGTTCGCCTGAAAAAGCTCCTTCCCCTTTGTGATCAGCTCAGGCGTGGACACGGAGATCTTCACCACGTCAACAGGGGGAAGGATTCTCGCACTCTGTAGCGGAATATCCTTCACGAAGGACGATGAATCGGCAAGGACAATCGGCCCGACAGCGTTCTTCCCGATGTCCGTCAGATTCGTAATATAGAGATAGCCGAGCGCTCCGAAGACGAGCACAAAGTACACGAAGGAATAGCCAAAGAGCTTATGCGGCTTCCGGAGTAGGTCTTTGAAGTCTATTTCTGCTTTGAAGTCCGGCTTGTCCATTTCAACTCATGACTGTTACAGGTGAAAGCTCAGGCCGCGCTCCAGCTTGGGATCGCCGACCGGCACCAGGTTTGTGCGCTTCATTTTGTACGAAAGAACCACGATGATCATTCCCACCAGGAGAATCGGGAAGGCAATCACCGTCCAGCTAACTGAAACATTCTTGCTGTGCGTCGGCATCACCAACCAGTAGAGATCGACGAGGTGGGCGACGAGAATCCAGATCGACATCACTTTGAGCCGTTTCAAGTCCATCTTCGAATCCTGAGTCAGCAATGCGAAGTACGGAACTGCGAAATGAACAATGATCAGAAGTACGGACACGTACTCCCATCCATTGTGCCATCGGTTGATGAACCAGAATGTTTCCTCGGGCAGGTCCGCGTACCAGATGAGGAGGAACTGACTGAACGCAATGTACGCCCAGAAGTTGATGAACGCGAAAAGCAGTGCTCCGAGACTGTAGAAATGATCGCGCCGCAGCATGGGGAAATAACCGGCCTCGTGAAGTCTGACGATTGCATACGTCGCAACCGAGAGTGCAGCGAGCACCGTCCCGGAAAAGTAGTAGACCCCGATAATCGTTGAGAACCAGTGCGGCTCGAGGCTCATCGCCCAGTCGACCGCAGTCAGAGTCAACGTAATTGCGAAGACAGGAATGAAGACCGCCGCAAGCCGGATGTTCACCGTCGTCAGCTTTGGGTCTCTGGTTTCATCCTGTTTCTGTGAATTCCGAGTAAACAAGAACGCGAATCCATTCCAAAGTACAAACACCACCACGAATCGAATGATCAGGAAATCCACATTGAGGTACGGGCTCTTTCCGGCAAGAATGGGATCGGTCTCAAGCGCTTCCGGATGGAGCCAATGAAAGATGTCATGCAGATAGAAGAACATCGGCAGAGCGAGGACCGGCGTCACGAGCGTGAGCAGCGCTAGGAATTCATTGACACGGCGCATTGGGACGCTCCATACTGCGCCTCCGATGTACTCGAGCGCGACGAGGAACACTGCACCCGCCGCCACGCTTGTGAAGAGCAGAAAACCGATGACGTTCTCAAACACCATCTGGTGCGGATCGAGTGCGTACCCCAATGCCACAAGTGCAATGCCTGCAAACACGAGCAACCGCCCGAGCGAGGTCACGCGGGTGGGCAGTTCCTTCTTTCCACCCATTTCGGAAACCGGGTTGTTCATTTCAGGTCTGACTCCTTCGCATTGTGGGCCCTCTGCATCACCCGAATGTAGTTGACAACTGCCCACCGATCATCACGCGAAATCTGCGCGGCGTACGACGGCATGACATTCTGCCCTTCCGTCATCACATGATAGAGATTACCATCCGGCCAGGTTCGCACTTTGTCGGAATGCAGGGTCGGCGGATTCGGGAACTGTCCCCGCAAGCGGCTGTCCCCCGCACCAAAATTGCCGTGACACGGGCTGCAGTACGTGAGATACTTCGACTTCCCGCGCTCGATCACTTCTTTCGTCATGGGGAGAGGATTGACAAGATTCTTTCCGGCCAAATCCGGCTTCCCCGCGAACGCATACGGAATAAAACCTCTCGCCACCGTCCCCGCAACCGGCCGCTGCATGCCAATTCCGTCTTTGAAAAGTTCGCTCGGCCTCTGGGGCTTCAGCTTCACCTGCGTGCTCATCCACGAGAACGGCTCCATGAACATAATCTGGTTGAAGATCACGTAGGTAGCGCCGGAGACAATCAGCGCCGTCGCTGCAAGGATTGCCAGGAACTTCGGCTCGAACAATCGCCGGGGTGTGATGAGCTCCTCGGCATCGAAATAGACAGAAGCGATCTCTTTTCCCCCGATCTTCTTCAAGAACGCCGCTACATCGCGCTCGTTGAACTTCGGGTCGTCGGCCTGAATGCTGACGCCGAACTTGTCTGACGACACGCGCTTCATGTACGGAGTATCATGGAGCGGGTGACTGTTGTTCGGGAATTTGAAAAAGAGAACGATCATCGTCACAACCGTCAGCACGGCAACAAGCAAGACGGTAACCTCAAAGGCGACCGGAACGAAGGCTGGCCATGACCAGAACGGCTTGCCGCCGATGATCAACGGATAGTCGACGAGCGAGACCCAGCTCATGAACAGAACCGCTGATACAGCCCCGAGAATCCCAAACGCCAGCGAGAACACTCCCAGGCGCGTAGGTTTCAGCTTCATCGCCTTGTCCATTCCATGCACCGGATACGGCGTGTTCACGTCATAGCGTGCGTATCCCGCCTGGCTGGTTTCGTGCGCGGCGTGGATGACCTCGTCGGGAGTATCGAAGAGAGCCGTAATTGAGAAGAGGTGCTTATCAGTCATAGGTCAGATCTACTCTCTTAGTGATGCGACGGCTGTGCGCCTTGCACGACGGCTTTCACTTCGCTGATGGAGACAACGGGCAGAACCCGTACAAAGATCAGAATCAGTGTGAAGAAGAGCCCAAAGCTTCCCAGCAAGATTCCTGCGTCATACAGGCTCGGCGTGTAATGCCCCCAACTCGACGGGAGAAAGTCTCTCGACAGCGACGTCACGACAATCACGAAGCGTTCAAACCACATTCCGATGTTGACAATAATGCCAATGACAAACATGAGCGGAATCGATCGCCTGATCTTCTTGAACCAGAACAGCTGCGGGAAGATCACGTTGCAGCTCACCATGGTCCAATACGCCCAGGCGTAGGGACCGAGCATCCTGTTAAGGAACACGAACTGCTCGAACGGATTTCCGCTGTACCATGCGATGAAAAACTCCATCGCATACGCATAGCCCACCATCGAGCCCGTCACGATCATGATCTTGTTCATCTTCTCCAGATGATCGAGCATGATGATGTGCTTGAGATTGAACGCCTGGCGGACAAAGATCAGAACGTTCTGCACCATTGCGAATCCGGAGAAGACCGCGCCAGCCACAAAGTATGGCGGGAAAATGGTGGTGTGCCAGCCAGGAAGTACGGAGACCGCGAAATCGAAACTGACGATCGTGTGTACCGAAAGGACAAGAGGAGTGGCAAAGCCGGCGAGGATCAGATAGGCACGTTCATAGTGCTGCCAATGCCGGTTTGAATGCCGCCATCCGAGGCTGAAGATCGAATAGATCGTCTTCTTGATCTTCGATGTGGTTCTGTCGCGCAGCGTCGCGAGATCGGGGATAAGTCCGATGTACCAGAAGACCAGCGATACGGTGAAGTACGTCGAAACGGCGAACACATCCCACACCAACGGGGACGTGAAGTTCACCCACAGGCCGTGCTGGTTAGGATACGGCGTCAGGTACATCGGCAGCCACTGTCGGCCCGTATGCAGGAGCGGGAATAGTCCTGCACACATAACCGCGAAAATTGTCATCGCTTCCGCAAACCGGGCAATGCCGGTTCTCCATCGTTGTCGCAGAAGAAACAGAATGGCGGAAATCAGCGTCCCTGCGTGACCGATGCCCACCCAGAAGACGAAGTTGACAATGTCGAATCCCCACGAAACAGGCTGATTAACACCCCAGACGCCGAGTCCTTCGTAGAGCGTCATGCCGATGCAGAACACTCCGATCGAGAGGAGCGAGAGCGTGATTGCAAAGAGAATCCACCACGTCCGCGACGGAAACTGATCGAGCGGCGCCGCGATCGTTGCATCGAGTTCGGACGCCTTCGGCTTTCCTTCGACAACCGGAGGTTCGTGCGTATAGTCAATTGCAGCAGAGCTCACGTCAGGTCCTCCGAATGAAGATTCCGCAATTTGGCCAGATAGGTCACGTTGGGCCGGGCGTTTGTTTCTTCCAGTACATGATATCCGAGGTTGTGTGCGCGATAGGCTGAGATTTCGGACTTCGGATCGTTCATATCACCGAAGACGATCGCGGTGGCCGGACATGCCTCCTGACATGCGGTCTTTACATCGCTGCCCTTCAAGGGCCTGCCCTGCTCCGTCGCGTGCTGTCGCGCCTCCATGATTCGTTGTATGCAGAACGTACATTTCTCCATCACGCCGCGCGACCGGACGGTCACCTCTGGATTATACATCAGACCGACCGGTTGCTGTTCATAGTAGCCGTCGGTGAAATAGTCCCGCCAATTGAAGAAATTGAACCGGCGTACTTTGTAGGGACAGTTGTTCGAGCAGTACTTCGTCCCCACGCAGCGGTTATAGACCATTTGATTCAGACCGTCGGGGCTGTGGTTGGTCGCCACGACAGGACATACGTTCTCGCACGGCGCCTGATCGCAATGCTGACAGAGCATTGGCTGATGGCTTGGAACGGGTTCATCGTCGGTTCCTGAATAGTACCGATCGATCCGGATCCACTGCATCTCACGACCCTTGGCGGTTTGTTCCTTGCCCACGACAGGGACATTGTTCTCCACATTACATCCCGCAACGCAGGCGTTACAGGCGATGCACTTGTTCAGATCGATCGCCATGGCCCATTTCACACCGTTGAACTCCACCTCTGTGTGGATGCTGAAGAGTTCCTTCCGTCCCTTCTTCAGGAAATCCGGGTCCTTCTCGTACTGAAGGAGCGTCCCTTCCCGTATGATCTGGCGCTTCTTATGGAAATCCTTCACGAACTCATCATCCAACGAATGATGTTCCTGCGTACTTGTCAGCTCATAGCGCCCTTCGACCTTTTTCACTGCCGCACCAGAGAGCACACGAGATCCGGTCATCGCTTGCTTCGGGAGCAAACCCTGCACATCCGTACCGACATCTGAACCGACGGGCCCGGCACTTATGCGACCGTACCCGAGGGCGACGGAAATGTACTCGTCGGCCTGGCCCGGCTGAACAAACACAGGAATGGTCTGTTTGCCATGCGGGAGTGAAACTTCGATGAGATCGTTTGACTCGACACCCAGCTGCTTTGCCGTCCGGACAGACACCGCGGCGTAGTTGTCCCAGACAATCTTTGAGACCGGATGCGGCAATTCCTGCAGCCAGCCGTTGTTTGCATAGGCGCCATCACCGAGGTAGTAGTTTGGGATGAGGCCGACAGCGAATCCTCGTGATGAGGCGGCAGAGATCGCCGCGAGAGCTTCGGGTCTGTAGCGTCCGGTGACAGCTTTCTGTCCATCAATCAGCACAACACCATCATGAAGCGCTGAATACCAATACGGCTTGAATTCCGTGCTCGTTTTCAGTGACGGGAAGACGCTTCGCTCCCACCGCGACATCAGATATTCATGATAGAGGTCTTCCTTGTAAGAATCCTTTCCGCGGATCCATGCAAGAAGAGCTGCTTCTTTCTGCCGCGTGTCGTACAGAGGAGAGATGACAGGTTGCTGGAATGAGACAATCCCCGTGCGAACCTGATAATCGCCCCATGACTCGAATGCATGATGAATCGGAAGTACGTAGGTGCAAAAGCGCGACGTTTCGTTCCCACTTTCAACGAGTGCAACGCTTACCGGGACCTTGCGGAGCGCATCCTCATAGCCGAATTCTCTGGGCAACTGAAAGACCGGATTCGAGTTCACGTGCACCACAGCACCGATGCGGCCCGATTTCATGCCGTCAACGAGAGTCTGAAAATCTTCCGGCATCGATGGCGGCGTGAACGTAACAGAGGACGCGTCCAGATAGAGGGCTCTGTTGCCAAGGATCTCATTGAGCGCATTGACCGCCACATGCACGTCTGCCGGCAGGATTTCTCCGGCGAGCACGATGGCGCGGCCTGCATGCTCGATGAGATCATCTACGAGATGGTCCAGGACTTCGCGAGAAAGCGAATGCTTGGAGGCAAACGCTGCGAGGCCCGCATTTGCGACGAAGGCAGGGAGAGAACCTCTCACAGTCCCCTTTCTGCGTACCAGGACTATCTCGTTCAACAGTGCTGCGACGAAATTCAATTGCTCATCGGGGCGGAGACGCAGACGATAGTCCGCGTTCGTACCGGTAAGGCTCATCGTGCCCTCGACAGCGTACAATCTGTTGACGCTCGTCGATTTCACTACATCGCGGCCATTCGAGTAGCCACGAATCTGTTCGAGCGTCATACCATCTGTTCCAAGGAAATCGGATTCTAGCGCGACGATAATCCGCGCCTTGTCCCACGCAATTGCCGGAACTTCCGCTGTCCCGTACGACCGGCTCCACCCGCTGCGGCGGTTCGCATCGTTCAAGAGGTCGTAAATGTACAGTCTGGTGGTCGGATACTTGGTTTTGAGATCGGAGAGGAGTTGGTTCAATGTTGGCGAATGAACCGCCGGTAGAACAAGGGCAATCTCTTTCGCGGTTTTGGCACACTCTTCCAGCTTGCCGATGATTTCCGCATCGGCTTGTTTCCAGGTGAGTGAGCCCGAAGATCCGGACGCGCTCCCATATTCCGGTCCGCGAAGCCTGTACGGATCGTAGAGATTCAGCACGCTTGCCTGACCCGTGGAGCAGATCTTTCCAAGGTTGATCGGATGATCCGGATTGCCATCAATCTTTATCGGACGCCCCTCCCGCGTCTTGATGAGAATGCCGCACGATTGGGCACATCCATTGCAGGTAGAGGCATAGTAGTTCGCGACACCTGGTGTCACTTCTTCCGGCTTCTTGCTGTAGGGAACAATCTCCCCTCGGTCGTGATAGTTGTTGCATCCCGTCGCCGCAAATGCCGCAGAGGCAGTCAACAAGGCAAGGAATTGCTTCCTTGACATCGTCGACATATCGGAAGGATCAAACGGCTCCGTCACACCTTCCAAGAACTCGTCCTTCTTGTTCTGTGCGATGGATTCCCTGTCATCCAGTTCGCGCAGACTCTTCCACGTGCGGATTTCGTTAGACATTCGACTGAGAACCTTCCTTTGATCGCGGTACTGCCATTGGATGCGTAGACAAGTGGACGGGCTTGTCCTTTCCGTCAGGCGCCGGCGCGGAGCCAAGGACGCGCTGGAGGAGACTTCCCATCACTGCTCCCCCCCCGATCGCTGCGAGGATCCGCCCAAAAAACGCCCTTCGTCCGGATGTCTTGATGCTTTTCTCACTCTTGGAAGTCATCGAATCTCTCAGGCTCCTCGTTTCTTAACGATGACACGCGTAGCAGTTTTCAGGTCCCTTTTGGATTCCTTGCACGTTGCTAAGAACCGTCGGGGCATTTCTGTGGCAATTCAGACATGCGCTCATGGTAAACTCAGAGACCTGCTGAACAACATCCATGTTTTCAATACGTCCATGACAGTTGGCGCAGTCGATTCCTTTGTTTACGTGAACACTGTGATTGAAGTATGCGTAGTCAGGTACCTTGTGAACGCGCTTCCAGGGAAGGGCTGTCCCTTCTTCATAGTATTTCGTGAGTTTGAGAATCTCAGGCCGGTTCTTCCGTGCGACAGTGTGGCAGTTCATACAGACGGAGACGGCAGGAACCGATGCGTGCGGCGATGAGGTCACCGATGTGTGACAGTACTTGCAGTCAATCTGCATCGTGCCGGCGTGAAGCTTGTGAGAAAACGCTATTGGCTGAGTCGGTTGATTGCCAACGCCGTCACGTTCCGCGCGGGAGATGAAATAGGTTGCACTGAAAGAAACGACCGCGACGAAGAGCACAAGGGGGAGCTGCACACGCAATGTGTAGTCAAGCACCGATTTTTTCATGCAAGGACTCGCGGAACTCTCATTGGTGAAACGGGAGGAGCGCCAGAATGGCCTCTTTCATTGAAAACATCAGCAACGATGCTAATGAAAGCCTTTCAAGCAGAAAAACACAATCGATATTAAGAAAAGTTCCTTTTTGAAGCAAATGAATTAGGTCTTTTGGAAGGAGTTCCGCATCGGGGGGGCAACCTCCACCCACCTTCAGACCGACATGACGGCAGGTTCGATGATGCCCATGCGTTATCTTGAACTTCCAGCGACCGATTGGTATACTCTCATATGTCTGTAGAGTTGAAATATTCAGCAAGAGAGGATGAAAAAGCGGACGCCCAATCGGCGACGACCTCTTCAAGCATCTGCTTTCACTGCGGTACACCAGCCGAATCTTCCGCCGTGCAATTTGACGGCAAGATCTTCTGCTGCGCCGGCTGTCGGTCCGTCTACCAAATCCTGAGCGACAGCCAACTCTGTCGATATTACGACTTCGACAAGAGCCCGGGCAGTTCCCCTACGCTCCGCCCCGCCCAACGATTTGAGTATCTCGACGATCCCCTCATCGCAAAACAACTGATTGACTACGCAGATGGCAATGTGGCAGTGTTGACGCTTCACATACCGTCAATTCATTGCAGCTCATGTATCTGGCTACTCGAGAACCTCCACCGGCTTGACAAAGGGATTCGTTTCTCACGCGTCGACTTTTTGAAGAAATCGCTCCTCGTTCGATTCGCCCAAGACAAGACGAGTGTCCGTGCAATCGTCTCACTTCTTTCGTCCCTCGGGTATGAGCCAGAACTGAATCTCGGGAGTCTCAATCGGCCAACGCCGACAGACAACCGGCGAAGTCTCTACTTGAAGATCGGCATCGCAGCGTTCTCATTCGGGAACATCATGCTGTTCAGTCTGCCCGAGTACTTCGACGCGTCAAGGCAGGATCTCGCTTCCAGGAATCTGTTTGGATATGTCAATCTCCTCCTCGCCCTCCCGGTCGCGATTTACAGCAGTTCGCTCTTCTATCGTTCCGCGTACCAGGGACTTCGGAAACGAGTCATCAACATCGACGTCCCCATCGCACTCGGTATCGCTGTCGTCTTTCTGAGAAGTGCCGTCGATGTAATCCTTGGAATCGGGCCCGGGTATTTTGACTCGATGGCCGGACTCGTGTTCCTCCTTCTGATCGGCCGTCTGTTTCAGGACAAGACGTACGATGCGCTCAATTTTGAACGAAAGTATCAGGCCTACTTCCCGTTGGCAGTTGCGGTGAGAACGGGCGGTAGGGAAACAAGCGTCCCAATCACCGCGCTCAGACCGGGAGACAGGATTGTCATTCGCAATAATGAGATTATTCCTGCGGACTCGGTTTTGATGGCCGGATCAGCGCGAATTGACTACAGTTTCGTCACTGGCGAAGCGCACCTCGTCCCCAAAGATGTGGGCGAGCTGATCTATGCGGGGGGAAAACAGACAGGCTCGTCCATCGAACTGGAAGCGGTAAAAGAGGTATCAGAGAGCAAATTCGTGCAACTGTGGAACGATTTCGGCGGACCAGAAAGAACCAAGACAAGGCTGCTGACGCTCTCCACAACTGTCGGAAAGTACTTCACGCTCGGCATTCTCGCTGTCGCAATCTCGACGGCCGCGTATTGGATGTTGTACCAACCCTCGCTCATTCTCGATGCAGTGACAGCCGTTCTCATTGTAGCCTGTCCCTGCGCTCTCGCGCTCGCAGCGCCATTCGCGTTCGGAACTGCAATGCGACTCTTCGGAACTCAACACTTCTATCTCAAAAACTCTGGTGTCGTCGAAGCTCTCTCGCGAATCGACACGATCGTCTTTGACAAGACGGGGACATTGACGGAGACGAGCACAACATCCGTTCACTACGCGGGCGCCGACTTGACGAGCATCGAACAAGAAGCGATCGCATCGGTCGCTCATGGATCGACACATCCCCTCAGCCAGGCCATTGTCCGGCATATTGGTGCTCAGGCAATCCGGCCAGTCACCGATTTTGTCGAGATTGAAGGAGAAGGAATCCAGGGGACAGTTGGAAGTCTCCATGTAAGGCTTGGCGCGAGACCATTTGCATGTGGGAACGGACCGTCGACCGAAGAAGACACGGGGCGCACGAATGTATATGTGGCGTTGAACGGCCGGTGTACTGGCTCGTTCGAGTTCGTGAATCGATACCGCGAAGGAATTCGCGAAGCGCTCGACCAACTTGGCCGACAGCATCATCTGGCCGTGCTGTCAGGCGACACAACCCGCGAATCCGGCCGCCTGAATGACCTGTACCCAAATTTTGTCGAGATGAAATTCGAGCAGAAGCCGGCTGACAAGCTCGAGTACATCAAAGAACTTCAGCGACAGCACAAGAGGGTCCTGATGATCGGCGATGGGCTTAATGATTCCGGAGCACTCTGGCAGAGCGACGTCGCGATTGCCGTGACAGAGCAGAGCAACGCGTTTTCTCCGGCCTGCGATGCAATCCTCAAAGGGGATTCTGTCAAACACCTCGCGCAGATCATGACGTTTACTTCGACCACCATTTGGATTGTGTACTGGAGCTTCGCGATCTCGTTGATCTACAACATCGTGGGGCTGTATTTCGCGGTCCAGGGAGCTCTCTCTCCCCTGCTTGCCGCCATTCTCATGCCGCTGAGCTCCATTACCGTGGTGGTATTCTCAACATTCACAACGAGGGCACTTGCCCGGTCGAGGGGGATTGGCTGATGTCTGTCATCTGGATTCTCGTCGGATTCAGTGTCGCCGTCGCCGCAGGATTCCTTGCAGCTTTCATCTGGGCGGTTCGCGCAGGACAGTACGACGACAAGTACACACCGTCCGTGAGAATTCTCTTTGAGGAAGAGGAGAAAACTAGTACTTTTGACGAGCAACCCAACTCTAACGCAGAAGGAAGCACACAGAATGGAGATGGTCACGATACGGTACGACAATAAGATCGTGCGTAACTTCGCCTTCGCGACGATGTTATGGGGAGTCGTAGGGATGCTCGTCGGAGTGATAATTGCGATGCAGATGTTCGAGCCCGCAATTAATTCAAAATTGCAATATCTCGCGTTTGGCCGGCTTCGTCCCCTGCACACGAATGCGGTGATTTTCGCCTTCGTGGGGAATGGCATCTTTACCGGACTCTACTACTCGCTGCAGCGCCTCTGCAAAACCCGGATGTTCAATGATCTCCTGAGCAAGATTCACTTTTGGGGCTGGCAGGGAATTATCGTCGCCGCGGCACTGACGCTTGTGCTTGGACATACAACCGGAAAAGAGTACGCCGAACTCGAATGGCCGATTGACATCGCCATCACGCTCGTCTGGGTGGTGCTGATCATCAACGTGATCGGCACGATTCTCACGCGACGCGAAAAGCACATGTATGTCGCAATCTGGTTCTACATTGCGACGCTCGTGACGGTCGCAGTGCTGCACATCGTCAATTCGATTGAAATCCCCGTTTCCTTCCTGAAAAGCTATCCGGTCTATGCCGGGGTGCAGGATGCGCTCGTCCAATGGTGGTACGGCCATAACGCCGTTGCGTTCTTCCTCACGACCCCGTACCTCGGCCTGATGTACTACTTCCTACCAAAAGCGGCAAATCGGCCCGTCTACTCCTACAGACTCTCTATTATTCACTTCTGGTCGCTCATATTCATCTACATCTGGGCAGGACCTCATCACCTGCTGTACACTGCCCTGCCAGACTGGGCGCAATCCCTTGGCACGGTCTTTTCGATCATGCTCCTCGCACCCTCGTGGGGCGGGGCAATCAACGGATTGTTGACGCTGCGAGGCGCATGGGACAAGGTCAGGGAAGATGCAGTGCTGAAATTCATGGCCGTGGCGATCACGGCATACGGCATGGCGACCTTTGAAGGTCCGATGCTCTCGCTGAAGAACGTCAACGCGATTTCACATTACACCGATTGGACAATCTCGCACGTTCACATCGGTGCACTGGGATGGAACGGGTTCCTCACCTTCGGCATTCTCTACTGGCTTATCCCAAGGATGTGGAATACACCCCTCTATTCACGGAAGCTCGCAAACCTGCATTTCTGGCTCGGGACGCTCGGGATCGTCGTGTATGCGAGCTCGATGTACTGGGCAGGTATCACCCAATCGCTCATGTGGAAACAGTTCACGTTGTTTGGCGTGCTACAGTATCCAAACTTCCTGGAGACTGTCATCCAGATTGTTCCGTTCTATGTCATCCGGGCGATCGGCGGCACGCTCTACCTCACCGGTTCGATCATCATGGTCTACAATCTGATCGTAACGGTTCGTCGCGGGAAATTGGTCGGGGAAGAGGAGGTGCAGGTACCGGCAGGATGGGACGAGAAACCGCACGCGCAAGAGAATAGACACCGCTGGCTCGAGAAGAGACCAATTCAGTTCGCAATCGTCTCAACCATCGCGATTATGATCGGCGGCCTTGTTGAGTTGATTCCGACCTTCCTGATTTCCTCGAACGTTCCCACGATCGCTTCCGTCAAGCCGTACACTCCGCTTGAGCTCGAAGGACGCGACATTTACGTACGAGAGGGATGCTACACGTGCCACTCGCAGATGGTCAGACCTTTCAGATCTGAGACAGAACGCTACGGAGAATATTCCAAGGCCGGAGAGTTTGTGTACGATCACCCGTTCCAATGGGGATCAAAGCGTACCGGTCCGGATCTGCACCGGGTCGGCCGGAAGTACAATAACCTCTGGCACTTCATGCACATGGAGAACCCGGAGTCTGTCTCCCCGAGCTCGATCATGCCCGCGTATCCGTGGCTGTACACCCAGGATATCGACACCGCACATACCGCATCGAAGATCCGGGCGATGCAATCTCTGGGTGTCCCCTATCCCAAAGAGTATGATCGCCAGGCGGTCACGGACCTGAAAGCTCAGGCGGAGGGGATTGCAGTAAACCTGCAAAAAGAAAGTGCTCCAGCAGATCCGAGCAAGGAGATCATCGCTTTGATCGCCTATCTCCAGCGGCTCGGAACAGATATCGCTGTGCCGAAGCAATAAGGGATGCTGAAGATGTTCTCTCACTACTTTGAAGCAATTGAAGGAATAGCAACGTATCCGGTTGTCTCCCTCCTTCTCTTCGTTGTCGTTTTCGCGGGGGTGCTGGTCCACGTCTTCAGGATGAAAAAGGAAGACGCAGATCGCATGAGCCAGCTTCCGCTGAACTGAAAGCACACGAGTCCTTTTATAGGTGCACCGTGAACAGAAATGAGAACAGACGTTTGAGTGGTTTGGCCACCATCGGCGGCGCGCTGTGCATGCTGATGCTCGCGGGAGGTTCCGCTCTCCAGGCCCAAACGCAGACACCAGCCCACGGATCCGAGTCGCCCCTCATCATCACCGGTATCCTGACAGCGTTTTTCGTCCTCCTCACGCTGTTCATCGTGGTCGTGCTCGGCGGCGACGTGGCGCCACTTCTGAGCGCGTTCCGGCGGATCTACAATCTTGTTTCTCCGAAATCGACCAGGGAAGCGATCCCTCTTGATGAAGATCATGATGGGATCATCGAGCTCGACAACCGTGTTCCTCCCTGGTTCAATTACCTTTTCGGCGGAACCATCATCTTCGCTGCCGTTTATCTCCTCGACTACCATGTGTGGGGATCAAGCCCGCTTCCCAAGGTCGAGTACGCCCAGGAGCTTGCGACAGCAGACCTGTCCCGGCGCGTCCGCCTCGCTGCTGAAGGGACGATCAACGAAGACGCTCTTGAGGCACTCAAGGATGAGGCGTCCATGACGGCCGGGCGCGAACAATTTGTCAGGAACTGTGTGACGTGTCATGCTGCGAGCGGAGGCGGGCTCGTGGGACCCAATCTGACTGACCAGTACTGGATCCACGGCGGAGGCATCAGGAACGTCTATACCACGATCAAGAACGGAGTACCTGACAAAGGGATGATCAGCTGGAAGTTGGTTTTCACTCCCAAGGAGATCCAGCAGATTTCCAGCTACATTCTCAGCCTCCAGGGAAGCAATCCGGTGAACGGGAAGAAACCCGAAGGCACATTGTACACCGAGGCAGCACCTGCAGCGAAAGAAGATGTGAAAGCCAAGAAATGAGCAGTACTCCCCCCGATCCATCCTTCCGCGACCAGCTGGGAATTGTCTCCGCGGAAGGTAAACGCAAGTGGATCTATCCGAAATCTCCTTCAGGCAGATTCCACCGAGCTCGTCTCGTTCTCAGTTGGATTTTCCTCGCATTCCTCTTTGGCATCCCCTTCATCCGAGTTGACGGCCACCCTGTCATGCTGTTTGACATCACCGAGAGGAAATTCATCCTCTTCGGAATGATCTTCGGGCCGCATGATTTCTTCCTTCTCGCGCTCGCGATGATCTCCATGATTGTGTTCATCTTCCTCTTCACCGTCGTCTTCGGCCGGCACTTCTGCGGATGGATCTGCCCACAGACGGTATTCATGGAAATGGTCTTCCGAAAGATCGACTATTGGATCGAAGGATCGCCCAGGGAACAGAGGCAACTGCACGAATCCTCATGGAGCGGGAAGAAGTTGGGTAAGAAATTTTTCAAGCACTCGCTCTACTTCGTGCTCTCGTTCATTATTGCCAATACGCTTCTCGCCTGGATCATCGGCACAGACAAGCTTCTTGCCATCATCACCGATCCCCCCTCCCAGCATCTGACAGGTCTCACTGCCATCGTCATTTTCTCAGCCGTGTTTCATTGGATTTTTGCATGGTTCCGGGAGCAGGCATGCATCCTCATCTGTCCGTATGGCCGTCTTCAGGGAGTGTTGCTGGACCGGAACTCGATCGTCATCGCATATGACTTCAGGCGGGGAGAGCCGAGGGGAAAACTCCGGCGAGGCGAGCAACGCACACTCGGTGACTGCATTGACTGCCACCAATGTGTGGAGGTTTGTCCGACGGGCATTGACATCCGGGATGGCACGCAGCTCGAGTGCGTTAATTGCACGGCCTGCATCGATGCGTGCGACGACATCATGGAGAGCATTGAGAAACCGCGCGGCCTGATCCGCTATGACTCCATTGAAGGCATCGAAAAGGGCATTCGCAAGCTCGTAACGCCACGAAGCGTCGGGTATTCAGTTGTTCTTCTGCCCCTCATCGTTGTTCTGGGGTACTTCCTTGCGACGCGCTCAGATATCGATGTGACCATTCTGAGAACTCCCGGCATGTTCTTCCAGGAGCAGCCTGACAACAATGTCAGCAACCTCTACGATATCAAGGCGGTCAACAAGACATTCTCGGATCTTCCGCTCTCGTTCCGGCTGAACAACATCGAGGGCAGTGTCAGGTTGTTGGGAGATTCTCTCGTCTTGAAAAGCCAGGAGTCAGCATCCGCAAAGCTGTTTGTCCTACTGAATCGCGACAAGATCACATCGATGAGCACGCCCTTGAGCATTGAGGTGTACAGCGGTGACAGGCTCACGAACGTCCTGCACACATCATTTCTTGGACCAGTACAGAAGAAATCAGAATGAAGAAGATCCATTGGGGAGCAGGGCTCGTCACCGCGTTCCTGGTCTTTGCAGCCGGAGTCGTTGTCATGGTCATGATTTCAATGAACCGGGAGGTCGACCTCGTCGCAGAGGACTACTATCAGCAGGAGTTGAAACACGAACAGCAGATACAACGTACAAGACGCGCCACGGCTTTTGGTGACAGTCTCCACGTACGCATGGTCGGTACGTCTCTCCTCTGTACGTTGCCCGCTGTCTTCAGTCCCGACAGTACGAAGGGCACTGTAACGTTCTACCGCCCTGCAAACCGGAAGCAGGATTTCGTTGTTCCGCTCCTTCTGACCACCGGCAACACTCAGTCCGTCGATGTCAAGAACCTCGAGCGAGGGCTCTGGAGGGTCAAGGTACGCTGGACGTACCGACAAGAGGATTACTTCAAGGAAGAAGCAATCATCATCCAGTAGGATCGCGCCTCATGGAGATCTTCGCCGGCTTCGTCTTCGGTTTTGCTGGAAGTTTGCATTGCATCGGCATGTGCGGACCCATCGTCCTGGCTCTTCCGGGGGGTGCAGAATCGCTGTTTCGATTCGCCGTCTCCCGTCTTGCCTATCACCTCGGGAGGGTACTTACATACACAGTGATGGGAGTCGTTGCCGGGGTATTTGGTGGACGCGTCCTGCTTCCCGTCCTTCAGCAGAACCTTTCGATTCTCGGGGGCCTGGTCCTGGTCCTCGGCGTGCTGATGAGCAGATACCGTCATCAGCTCTTGGAATCTATTCCGGGGCTGGGCAACGTGACGCGAGGGTTGCAGCGAATCATCGGGGATTTGATGAGAGAGCGGTCACTTCCCTCCCTCTTCGCACTCGGCATGGCAAATGGACTACTCCCGTGCGGATTTGTCTACGTCGCCATGACGGCCGCTGCGGTGACGGCGCATCCTTTGCCAGGGTTGCTGTTCATGATGGGATTTGGACTGGGAACGGTGCCCGCCATGGTCGGATTCTCTTTCTTCCCGCGGCTGGCCTCAGCGAGAGTCCGGGCAAGCGTCAGCAGAATCCTGCCGGCGTTCACGCTCCTTGTGGGGATCTTGCTGATCGTCCGGGGCCTGAACCTCGGTATCCCGTTCATCAGTCCGAAGCTCGTGCCTGGCTCGACGCCGCAGATGATGCGCGGACATGACTAGGATGTCGAGAAGAGTTGCAGTCTGCAAGTTACAGGTTACTAGGAGGATGCTGAAAAACGCAAACAACAATCACCACCAAGGCACAAAGTCACGAAGTCGTTTTTGAGGAACGGCCGATTCATTCTAAAATCATCTATTAAGAATTTTGGCCCTTCGTGTCTTGGTGACTTTGTGGTTAGAAATTTGGTTTTTCCGCACCCTGCTAGTTAGAAGTTTTGAGTTTTAGTTCCGAGTTTCAAGTACCAAGTTGCCAGATTTCATGAATATTTCGGATTTCACATTTCCTTCGGATTTAGGATTTCGGATTTAGGATTTCCCCGTTTATTCTTCCAGCGTTGACAAGTCTCCTTCCGAGATTCCCTGAGCACGAGCCTTCAGCACTCGCCGCATGATCTTGCCGCTTCGCGTTTTGGGCAAGGACTTCACGAACTCTATCTTTTCCGGCTTCGCAATCGGTCCGACCTCGTGAGCGACGTGCTTACGGAGTTCCTCGACCAACGCCTCGCCCGGTTCATGACCAGCCTTGAGGATGACGTACGCGTGGATGGCGACTCCCTTCACTTCATGCGGCAAGCCAATCACCGCCGATTCAGCTACTGCCGGATGGCTGACAAACGCGGACTCAAGTTCCGCCGTACCGAGCCGATAACCGCTCACTTTGATCACATCGTCCACTCTACCAATGATCCAGAAGTAGCCATCTACGTCCTTGCGCGCTGAATCGCCCGCGAGGTACATGCCCGGATACTTGCTCCAATATGTCTGGACGTAGCGATCGGGATCCTTGTAGATCGTCCTCATCATCGATGGCCACGGACGCTTGATCACCAAAAATCCTTCCTCGCCCGGCTTCACCGGTTTGCCGTGTTCATCGACCACGTCCGCATCGACTCCGGGATAGGGCCGCGCCGCGGATCCCGGCTTGGTCGCAACCGCCGGCAGCGGCGTGATCATGAATGCTCCGGTCTCCGTCTGCCACCAGGTGTCCATGATCGGACATTTCTCTTTGCCAACGTTCTTGTGGAACCATCGCCACGCTTCCGGATTGATCGGTTCGCCAACGCTTCCAAGAAGACGGAGCGTCGAGAGGTCGTGACGGTTCGGCCATGCTTCACCGAAACGCATCAAGCCGCGAATAGCTGTTGGAGTGGTGTAGAAGACAGAGATGCCATACTTCGCGATCATCGACCACCATTTGTCGGGAAATGGATACGTTGGCGCCCCCTCGTAGGCGAACGTCGTCGCACCGGCGATCAGTGGTCCGTAGATAATATAGGAGTGCCCGGTAATCCATCCTGGATCTGCCGTGCACCACCAGCGGTCTTCCTCTTTGAGGTCAAAGACATCCTTGATGGTTGCGTGTACGCCAACCTGGTAACCGCCGTGCGTATGGAGAACCGCCTTCGGTTTGCCAGTCGTCCCCGAGGTATACAGGATGAACAGAGGATCCTCGGCGTCCATGACTTCGGTCTCGCACTTGCCCATATTCTTCCCATGAGGCAGGTTCATCAATTCATGGTACCAGAAATCTCTGCCGGCCTCCATGTTCACTTCGTTGCCGATCCTCTTGACCACGATAACATTTTCCGGAGCGGCTGTGCGTGTGAGTGCTTCGTCGACGATTTCCTTCAACTTGACGATCTTCCCGCCCATGTAGCCGCCATCGGCAGTGATGATGAGTTTTGATTCACTGTCTTCGATACGGCCATGGAGTGCTTCGACCGAGAATCCGCCATATACGACGGAATGGACTGCGCCGATTTTGGCACACGCAAGAATCGCGATCCATGTCTCAGGAATGCGGGGCATGTAGATGGTCACCCTGTCGCCTTTGCCAATGCCCATGCTTCGGAGGACAATTGAGAACCGACACAGCTCGCGGTTCAACGCATGGTACGAAAAGGTGCGAACCTCCCCGTTCTCCCCTTCCCAGATGAGTGCAAGCTTGTTTCGCCGCCAGGTCTTCACATGGCGATCGATGGCATTCAAGACAATGTTTGTCTTTCCACCAACAAACCATTTGTAGAAAGGTTTGTTGCTGTCGTCGAGAACTTTCGTCCACGGTTCATACCATTCAAGTTCGCGGGCCCGTCGAGCCCAGTACCCTTCGAGGTCGTTTTGGGCTTCACGATAGGCGGCTTCAGGATCCGGAACATTCGCCTGAGCGACAAAGTCCGGAGAGGGCACATAGAACTCGCCCTGAAGACTCTTGGAAGAAGAACTGTTGTTACTCATTGCATCCTCCGAATGAATGGTGTGCACACGATCATAAATTGGCGCCACAGGAAAGTCTGATTCTTAGAGGTCCGAGGTGGACCCGGTCGGGGCTTACAATATATCCTATAACCAGAAGTGAAAGGAAAAGATTCCGCAGCCGCCGCTTACGACTGAGGCGATCCGTTCAGGACGGGGGTATGCATACCCCGAGCACTGTACACGAAGGTGATTTCATTCTTGTTATGCCTGGGATTGAGTTTGTAGAAGACAACATCAAGGAAGCTCGGATCGGTCCGTTTTTCGAGCTTGAGATCAAGACCGAGTTCGTCACCAACCTGCCGAACGCGTTCGTCCAGCTGCTCTGTTCCGAAGAACACGACGTGGGTTATCCTCACTCGTGATCGATCCAGCTCGGCTTTGAGGAACCGAAGAGCTTCGTCGGAATTCACCTCATAGTAGCTGACGGGGAATTTCCCTGTGTAGAACAGCGGAGGTTGGGAGGTTCCGACTTTCCCGCCGACAAGGACGAGGCCCTCAAGCTGCTTTCCGTACAGCTCATACATTGCCTCGATTCGGGATTGCTTGCCGTAGTAGAGCGAGAATGGAACCAGGAGAATGAGGTTTAGAGCCCAAAAGATCACCCAGAAGGATTTCACCAATCTCGAATGGCGAATCCAATATTCCGAAGTCCGTCGGTTCTCCTCGAATCCGATCACGCCGAAGGTCAGGATAAGCGGCATGACCGGCAGGATGAAACGTTCCTGCTTGTTCGGAAACATCGAGTGGAGGATGAAGAAGACCAGCACCGGAAAGACAGCAAGTGCAGCGCGCCTCCAATTCTTGAGGAAACCATAGACGAAGGTGAAGCTGATGGGAGGCAAAAGCGCACCGAGAATCAGGAGGAGATAGTTGTACCAAGGACCGGTTGTGTAGTCCTCGCCGTGTGCAAGATTGTACCTCACATACTCCACAAAGGACGCAAAGGGGTAACCCCATGCAAAGATATCTGCAGATCCCTGAATGACGAAGACAGAAAGGAGAAACCCGCTCGCACACCAGAAGGCGTGCCGGAACTCCTTGCGAACCAGGAATACAAGTCCGAGGGTACCCGTGAAGAGGAGCGTTTGGTACCGAAACACGAAAGCCAGTCCAAGCCACAATCCTGCAACAAATGCGTTCCTGAGATTCTTCCGGGATTCGAGGGCGTAGTATGTTCCTCCCATCAGCGGAGGGATGCAGACAACTTCAATCAGATTACGGACGCTTAAGAATGGGAGCGGCCAGAAGAGAGCAAGGACGAGTCCAACCTTTCTTGCGGTTTGCCGGCCCGTAACAGATTCGGCAATCTTCATTCCAAAATAGACCACAAGAAGCGAGTAGCCTGCGTGCAGAAATCGGACGACGTACATCTTTGTCTGTGGATCATGGAGTCCAAAAAACTCGAGAATATTGAACAGCACGTAGTGAAGCGACGGGTAGACGATACTATGACCATGCGGGATCACTCTTCCGGTCCAGTACGCGAGGTAGTTCATGACAATGAATGGCTGCTCGATCGGCCCAAAATGGTCGTCATGCATCCCGTACCCTTTGGCAAAAACCGCCGCCACCAGTCGCGGGATCAGCGCGATCAGAAGTACAGCCTGCACAGGATGCTCATCCCAAAAACGGCGAAGTGCAGAAGGGAGCAACGGCTCGTCTTTCAGCAAAGAGGACATGGAAAATGAGAGTGACAGGTGGTTTCTGTGTCTGACGCGTTCAGGCGCGGGCCTCCCGAATTGCATGAGGGCGATGACGAAGCATCAGGTCAGATTGGGCTCGTGATCTCTTTGGGACCAGATGCTACGTTTTCCTGTGCCGGAATGTCCAAAGATCGTTGATGAGAAAGTTCGCCATGGTTCCGATTCCAATTCCGATCAGGTTCGACACGAGATAGTGTAGTCCGGCCATCTCCGTCAGCAGAATCAGAATCAGATAGTTGCCCAATCCAGTCGCTCCGGCGCCAAGATGGTATCGTATGAGTTTCCCCGAGAGCGTTCCATGCCCGGACCGGTCGCTCCAGGTCCATAGATGGTTGATGGTAAAGTTCGAAAGGATAGAAACTTCAATCGCTATCACGCTCGAGATGAAGTATGGCATTCTCCCCAAGTCAGTCAGTATATAGAGCAGGCCCATATTGACGACTGTTCCGCTCGCGCCGACTATCCCGAATTTGGCCATTCTGGGAGACAGAACTGTCTTCGTGACATATGCCTTGAATCGTTGAACCAGAGAGAGCGTTTCTGTGCCGTCCATGCCGGGTTTCTTAGGAAGTGCGGTGAGGGATCTGGTCCCCGCAACAGGTTTTTGACACACCTGACACGGCCAGATTGGAGGGCAACATACCGAATATGTCAGGAAAAATCAAACGTGATGGCTTGATAGAACGGGATTTGTGTGCCTCTGCACAACTCCAAGATAGTCATTGCGAAGGAAGGGGGATTTGGACCAGAGGTCTGGAAACACGGATGCGATTACACAGTTCAACTCGGGGCCATGGCAAAAAAAATGCGAACTATGGACCACAGTCCACAATCCGCAATCCGCATTCCTCAATCCAAAATTCTCTGGTGGTCAGTGCTGGGATCTCCGCTTCGCTCCGACCGGGATCGAATCCCGTCACAAAACGACGGGACGTCGCAAGAAACGCTCCGCCAGCGACCGCTGACGTCAAATTCTACAATCTACATTCCTTTGTGGGCGCTGTCCCGCCAAAACGCGGCGGGATCTCCGTTTCGCTCCGACCGGGATCGAATCCCGTCACAAAACGACGGGACGTCGCAAGAAACGCTTCGCCAGCGACCGCTGACGTCAAATTCTACAATCTAACTTCTACAGTCTACATTCCTTCGTGGGCGCTGTCCCGCCAAAACGCGGCGGGATCTCCGCTTCGCTCCGACTGGGATCGAATCCCGTCACAAAACGACGGGACGTCGCAAGAAACGCTCCGCCAGCGACCGCCGACGTCAAATTCTACAATCTACATTCCTTTGTGGGCGCTGCTGGGATCGAACCAGCGACCTTACGCGTGTGAGGCGTACGCTCTGAACCAGCTGAGCTAAGCGCCCGGGGGAAAAACGGGCAAGCATGTCAAACAACCAAGACGCTCTGAACCTCCACCCGCCATGCTTCATCTTTTGGCGGGAGCTGAGATAAGCGCCCAATCAATGAGAGCAACGAAATCGTCGATTGTCGATTTCCAATTGACGATTTCGAACAGAGAGGCGGCAATTCAATTGGGTAACATCAAAATATACGCATTTTTGGCCGCGTGCGCAATCGAAAACACCACTCCGCAAAAGAGGCACTTCTTCAACTTCTCGTCAGTCGTTAGTTCTTCCCTCTCGCTCCGCTGCCTTCTTATCCCACTCAGGCACCCTGGTTTTTATGAATTCAGCTTTCTCGGCATTCAATTTCGGCATGTCAAGTCCGATGAACGCCTGCGCTTTGGCCTTCGTCGAAAGATCGGGGAATGGAACGGTTGTCGGCGCTTTGTGTTTGATCAAGACCTGAACGATAAATCGGCGGGCTTCCTCGGCCTTCTGAATTGACGTTCCGAGGACGCGTGCCGCCTCCAACGGCGAATGGAATCCAACCCCGTTCGCTGCAGAGACCCAATCCCACCGCCATTGCGCATGCCGGATCAGCTTCAGCGCAGGAGCCAACTCAGCCGAGTCCGCACCTGCTTTGTATGCGGCGGCCGCCTCAACATGCGCGGAAACGAGCGCACGCTCTGCGAGATGCTTCAGCTCGGTGATCTTGTCTTGGCGATCCGTCACATTCTTCATGAGCGTCTGCTCGCTCTCGCGGTGACATACCAGGCACGAACCTGCGATATTCTCAAGCGGAGAAGAGATCTTATGGTTTGTGAACTTGACTCCTCCTTCGGACTTGTAGGGCATGTGACAGTCTGAACACGAGACCCCGCGCTCGGCATGAATCCCGGTCCTGTACAGTTCGTAGTCAGGATGCTGCGACTTCAGCATCGGTGCCTTCGAGAGCTTGTGGACGAAGTCGACATGTTTGACTGAATCGTAGTACGCTTCCATCGCGTCAGCGGAAAAGCCCTTGTCCCAGGGGAAAGTAAGGTAGCTCTCCACCTTCCCCTTGAAGTAATACTCCACGTGGCACTGAGCACATACCAGAGAACGCATCTCCTGCCGCGTCGCCTTGTTGATGTCCTTCCCCTGCCTCGCCCACGCCTCTGCCAACGCCTGCCTTGTGACGCGAAGGTTCAGTGTCTTCGGATCATGGCAATCCTGGCAACCGATGTTGTTGACTATCTCGTGGCCGAGCGAATCCCACGGGCTGCGGTAGAACCGCGCCGGTCCCATGAGATTCATCATGCGCGGCACATCAGGACTCTTGCACGACCAGCACGTCGCGGGCTGCTTGACAGCGGTGCGAAGCGTAGATCGGATGTCCTTGATCGCGTAGTAGTGACCGCGTGCCTGGTTGTAGTCACGCGAAAATGCGTACCCGGCCCACAGAACGACGTTGAGAGGATCCTCGGCGAGCAGGTCACGCACGCTGTTGCCTCCAAACTTGCTCGTAAACGACGTATCTACGGTCGACGCATATGTCTCATATTGACGGGGGTAGTTTTCTCCCCATACCTCATTGCGCGGTTCCCAATCCGCGATTGGCTTTACCATCTGGTATTGCATCAGCGCTTCACTTCTCCGTTCCATGATGGAGGCAGCGAGCCAGCCGATGAGAAACACGATGATGACGGTCGCACCAAATAGGAACCACGCGAACGAAGGTTTCTGGTTGATGAGTTCTGAAATTTTCATGGCCTTACCTCATGAATATGTGTTTCACTACCTCGAAATGAGACTATCGATCCAGCGCGGGACTATCGTTGAAGGAATCGGCACCCGGGCATCAGGAACCGAGGCAAGACTGCTGACCCGACCGTGCGGCGTCTCGCGGTGACATCCCCAGCAGAGTTGACCGTCGCCGTGGGAAGATGACGTCGCTGTCACTGTCCTCAACGTGGTCCTGCCAACCAGCGGATCATGGCATCGTTTGCAGTTTTCCTGGACGGCAGCGATTCCAGCGGACTTGATCTGAATGACCTGTGGTTCCAGCCTGAATGTGAACATAAACGAATGCCGCAATCCATCCATTGCCTTGAAAGCAAATTTCGTGACGAGATTGTCGTGCGGCACATGACAATCATTACAGACGGCAACGCGGGCATGACTTCCCCTTTCCCATGTCGCATACTGCGGGGCCATAACGTGACAATTCATGCACGCCTGAGGGTCATCAGACAGATACGACGTTGCATTTCCAACATACAGCGTCAGGAAGCCGACGCCGACGAGTGCGCCCGTCGCGATGAAGACGGGCACCCTCCATTCAGGAGGCGGCCGGAACACAGACCTGACCGATCTGACAAATGAGCGCAAGTTCATGCACAGACCTTTCACTTCACCAACAGGGCAAAACCGACAGGGGCAATATAGCAACAGCGGATGATATAAACAAGACTCTTTTGTCTTAAATTGGACATCCACCCAGGCGTTATTCTCGCTGCCATCCCTCAATCCAGTCCCATGGCCGTCAGAATTATCCCAGGCCGTTCAATCCAACAACCCAGATCCGGTTCTCGTTGGCCCAGCAGGAGCAGGCAGAAGTGAACATCTATGGCATGAGGGGGCGACTCGTCAGAAAACTTCTGAGAGCTCACGTGGGCGCCGGAATGCATACCGTGGAATGGGACGGTACGAACAGCCTTGGACAAAGAGTGACGAGTGGAATCTACTTCTACCAGTTGAAGGCAGGCTCGTGCAACATGGTGCGGAAAATGCAGCTGGTCAAGTGAGGTAGGGTGAACGCACATGCAGCATGAGACCACGGAATCAGGCGGATGCTCTACTTCTCCGGCTCCGATTTTGGGAGAAGGTTGATATCATCCAGCCGATGCGTCACAACGCTTGAGAGTCCGCGCATGGAGGAAACACCCGATGAGATGACCTCGACGGTTTGACGCATTTCGCGAAATACCTGCCGCAACCTGGTGCGCGCTGTCGTGTCAGCCAATTCGGAAAGCTCGAGCTCGTAGCGCTCCAGGTTCTTTTCGAATTCGGCAAGATTCTTCTCCAGCAGTTGCCCGACGGAATTCACAGTGGTATGATAGAGCCGTAGAGACTCAAGCTCCCTCTGTTTCTCTGCGAGGAGACGCTTTTCCGCCTCACGCTGGATTGCCTCCATCCGGTACTGGTAGCGTTCGCAGACCGACTTGATAGCCATCCGCAGACGGTCAATATCGAGCTGGTCCTTCCGGAGATAATCATAGACACCGAGCTTCATCGCTTCAACAGCAACAGTTTCCGAGCCCGCGGCGGTTACCATGATCGTCGGAGTTTGAATCCCCTCACGATGCATCCATTGCAGGACATCAAGCCCGGTCATGTCTTCCATCTTGTTGTCAAGAAGCACAACGTCAAAGCGGTCTTTCTTCAGCATCTCCATTGCCGCTTCGCCCGATCCGCACGAATGCACCGAGAACTGGTCGGTGAGCTTCAGAGCTAGTTCCATGCTAAGTCGATAAGAATCCTCATCATCGACGAGCAATACATGAGTAAGCGGAGAACTTTCCATTGGTTTCTTTGGATACGTTGTTGCAGTGAGTGTCGCTTTTTTCTGGCCAACGAATATGATGCACCAATTATGACAAAAATGGCTTAAGAATCAAGCGAAGGATTCGTACACTGGAGTCAGAGTCCGGCAGACTACGTGGTCTTGGCCGCACCATCTGCGGCAAAGTGGTCTGTGATTTCTGAAGCAAGTTTGTGGCCGACAATTTCGGCAAGCTGTTCTTCAGTGGCAAACTTCACACCCTGTACCGATCCGAACGCCTCCAGCAGTTCTGTCGCCCTCTTTTTGCCGATTCCTTTGATAAGGTCGAGTTCCGTTTTGAGAATTCTCTTCGTCCGCAGCGTTCGATGATAGGTAATCGCAAACCGGTGCGCCTCATCCCTGATTTGCTGCAGGAGTTTCAGTGCCGATGATGTGCGCGGTATCAGGAGCGGATCGCTCTGGCCGGGAACGAACACCTCCTCCAGTCGCTTTGCCAGTCCAATGACCTGCAGTCCGCTCAAATTGAGCTGGTGAAGAATCTCCAGGGCACTCGACAACTGCCCCTTCCCTCCGTCAACCATGACGAGATCAGGCATCGTCCCGCCCTCTTCGATGAGCCGGGTGTACCGCCGTTCAATGACTTCCCGCATACTGGCAAAATCGTCCGGACCGGCGACCGTTCTGATCTTGTACTTCCTGTACTCGCTCTTCCGTGCTTTCGCATCGACGAAAGTCACCATCGAAGCAACGGTGTCCGTTCCCTGCGTGTTCGAGATATCGAAGCACTCGATGCGTCTCGGTGGGGCAGGAAGACGCAAATCACGCTGCAACGATTGAACTGAGTGAGGAATGAAGTCGCCTCGTTTCATCTTTTGAAGCTGCAATTCCTCCAACAGGTACTCTGCGTTCCTCTTGACCATGGAGACAAGTTTCGCCTTGTCGCCCCCCTTCGGGAAATCGAGGACTACCTCCTCTCCCCTCTTTCCTTTCAGCCACGACTCCACGACCGCCGGGGATTCGATCTGTGTTGACAGCGAGATCTCACCAGGAATATCCTCATGTTCGAGATAGTACCGCTCGAGAACGCTTTCGAGGATTTCGCTCTCCTCTTTCCCCTCTGCATTCGCGATGTAGTAGTGATGGCTTCCAAGCACTTTTCCGCCACGCACTTTGAACACGACACTGCACGCATCATCGCCCTTCGTCGCGAGCCCGATGATGTCCCGGTCCGTTTCCTTCATCCCAACGACTTTTTGTTTCTCATTGTAAACCGAGAGCGCCCGCAACCGATCCCGCGATTGTGCCGCTTCTTCAAACTTGAGATCGTTCGAATACTGCTCCATCTCCGCCTGAAGGGATTCAACTACTTCATCCGTTTTCCCACGCAGGATCTTCGCCACCTTCTCAATCATGGATGCATAGTGGTCGGCAGAGATCAGCCCCTCACATGGTCCCTCGCATTTCTTTATGTGGTAATCAAGACAGAGCTTGAACTTCTTCCGGGCAATGGTCTCGGCAGTGAGATCGTAGTTGCAGCTTCGGATCATGAAGATATCTCGCACAGTCTTGAGCGCAAACCGCATCGTCTTCACATCCGTGTAGGGCCCAAAGTACCGCGAACCATCCTTAAGGACGCGCCGCGTCACAAACACCCGCGGGAACGGCTCGTTCGTAATCACGATGTAGGGATAGCTCTTGTCGTCTTTGAGGAGGACGTTATAGCGAGGCTTGAGTTTCTTGATGAGGTTTGCTTCGAGGATCAGGGCCTCGACCTCGGAGTCGGTGACAATCAACTCGACATCCGCGATCTTCGAGACGAGGGCATCAAGCTTTGAATCTGCAGCGCGGGACTTCTGCCCGCCGGAGGCGAATCCGCCTCTGGCGGAGAAATATTGCCGGACGCGGCTCCTCAGACTCTGGGCCTTGCCGACATAGATAACCTTTCCGTCTGAATTCTTGAACTGATAGACGCCCGGATTGACCGGCAACGAATCAAGCTTCTCGCCAAGCGTCAGGTCGTCCTTGTGGATGTTCAGTTCCATAATCAGGAGATGACAACGAGACTGGTCCTACGGCTTCTGACAGAGTTCGATCAACACGCCGTTCGTCGATTTCGGATGAAGGAACGCGACCAAGTATCCGTCGGCACCGGTACGCGGTTTCTGATCGATGACCTGGAATCCCAGTGCCTGTAGCCGCACAAGTTCGCGTTCAAGGTCGTCCACGACAAACGAAAGGTGGTGTACACCCTCGCCTCGTTTCTCAATGGACATGGCGATCGGCGAGCTCGGATCGGTCGCCGCCGTGAGCTCGATCGCACCACCGTCGATTGTGAAGAACACAGTCTTCACCTTCTGATCAGCGACTTCTTCCTCGTGATCTGGTTGTTTGCCGAGAAGATTCCGGAACAAACGACCAGAGGCTTCCAGATCCTTTACTGCGATGCCGATGTGCGCGATTGATTTGATCATCGCATCTCCCTGGCTAGTGGACCCTGTTCAAATGTCCAGAGGCTGTGACGTATCGAAACGTTGCAGCGGGACGTCCTCAATTGCCCTCATCGCCGGTGTAACCGAGTTTCCTCAGAAACGCTTCGTTCTCCCGCCATTTTTCCCGCACCTTTACGTGAAGCTCGAGAAAGACGGGATGTCCCACCATTTCCTCGATATCAATTCTGGCACGCTGACCGATGGATTTCAATGCCGATCCCTGCTTGCCAATGATAATCCCTTTCTGCGAATCCCGTTCAACGATGATATCTGCCGAGATGAAGATCTTTCCTCTCTCGCGCTCTTTGAAGTCTGCGATTTCAACTGCAGTTGAATAAGGGATCTCTTCACGGAACTGTTCAAAGATCTTCTCGCGTATGAGTTCTGCAGCAAAGAAACGCTCAGGCTGCTGGCTCACCGCATCGGGGGGATAGTACGGTGGATGAATTGGCAGATAGCCCTCGATAGTTGTCAGTAGGTCTGTGAGGTTTTCCTTCCTGAGGGCCGAGACAGGAATGACATCTGAGAATCTCCCGGTTTTCGCGAAGTGGTCCATTTCAGGAAGAACCACCTTTCTGTCCACCGTGTCGACCTTGTTGATAATAAGAAGGAGCTTCTTGTCGGGTGAGACCTGTTTCACTGCCTCTTCCACTTCTTCCGGGAGCTGGGTTCCCCGCGACACTTCTGTCAAGAGAAGAACCACATCTGCATCCTGTAATGCGAGCCTGGCAGACATGACCATTTTTTCATGGAGCAGGTATTTGGGACGAAGGAGACCGGGCGTATCAAGAAGAATGAGCTGCGACTTCTCACTGCTCAGGATACCAAGCACCCGTTGCCGGGTCGTCTGCGGTCGGGAGGAGACGATTGAGAGTTTCTGATCGAGCAATGCGTTCATGAGCGTCGATTTTCCGACATTCGGCTCACCGACGATTGCGACGTATCCGGCGCGGTATGTAGGGGATGGTTCCATCAGCTTATGAACAGAAAAGCGTTCCGAACCTGCCGGAACGGAACGCCCCATGTATGAAGCGTTACACAAAGATCCACAGAGAACCAGAGATTTCCGGTACGAGTTCCGCAGAGGGGTTTTTCCATTGTGGTTCTCCTCTGAGGCCGTACACTCTTCCTAATGCCACAACAAGAAAGAGATCTTGTGCTCTGTCTCGCGTGCCTCTCGAAAAAGGGAGTAGTGCCACCCCAATCTCCGTGGTCTACTCTCCAAAAACACAATGTTGTTTATTGGGAGCGGCACTAGATAGCGTCTTCGCCGGATTCTTCAGTCCGTACCCGTATGACGTCATCCACGGGCGACACAAAGATCTTTCCGTCACCAACCTGACCGGTGCGGGCTGCCTTCACGATCGTCGAGACAATGTTCTCCACCATCGACTCGCTCGCGATAATCTCAATCTTGATCTTGGGAAGAAAGTCGATCTTGTATTCAGAGCCACGGTAGAGTTCCGTATGGCCTTTCTGGCGCCCATACCCCTTTACTTCCGTCAGGGTCATTCCCCGGACACCGATTTCCGAAAGCGCCTCGCGAACATCGTCGAGTTTAAACGGACGGATAATGGCTTCGATTTTCTTCATCTCGAGTCTGCCTGCGCTGGTTGTGGTGAGATCGACTGAGCCAGAGCTCCTGAGCTATGCGTAACATACCACGGGGCAACCTCAAACCCCGTGACAATTCTTGTATTTCTTGCCGCTCCCGCACGGACACGGATCGTTCCGGCCAATCTTCTGCTCCACATGGACAGGCCGCACCTTTTCCGGAGGTCTTGCAGGTTGAGGCTGCTCCGAAGCTCCCGCCGGGACCGCCTCACGGTTCCCCTGGAATCCCGCCCCAAGCGCGGATTCATGAGTCATAACCATATCCTGGCTGCGCATCGGCCGCCGTTGCCGCTGGGTCGGCAGCTGCTCAGGCGTCTCCGGGAAGAACTTGAACACGATTCCAACGACCTCGTCTGCAATGAGCTCCATGAGCTCCATAAACATCCGGAACGCCTCAGTCTTGTACTCGACGAGCGGATCTTTCTGTCCGTACCCGCGCAGATGGATGCCTTCTTTCAGGTCATCCATTTCCCGCAGATGGTCGCGCCACTTGTTGTCGATGACCTGTAGCATTGCCATCCGCTCGAGCATCCCCATCATCTCGCGGCCGACTTTTTCTTCCTTCCGTCGATAGAACTCCTCAGCCACCTTGATCACACGATCGATCATGCCGTCTTCACCGGCCTTCTGGAACTCCTCAGGGGTCACCTGAAGGTCTGCCAGAAACTTTCCGCGTACCTCGTTCTTGAGTCCTTCGATGTCACCTTCACCGTAGTATCTCTGGACTGTTTTTCCTGCAATGTCCCGGACCATATCGAAGATATCGTCCCGGAGATGCTCGCCGAGCAGTGCGTGGCGACGGCGCGAGTAGATGACCTCGCGCTGTTGGTTCATCACATTGTCATACTCAAGCAGCCGCTTGCGGATCCCGAAGTTGTTTTCTTCGACTTTCTTCTGAGCTCGCTCGACCGACTTCGTGATCATGGAATGCTGGATCACTTCGCCTTCCTTCAGGCCCATTCGTTCCATGATACGGGCGATCCGCTCGCTGCCAAACAGTCGCATGAGGTCATCTTCGAGCGAGAGGTAGAACCTTGACGATCCTGGATCGCCCTGCCGGCCTGAACGGCCTCGCAGCTGGCGATCGATTCGGCGCGCCTCATGTCGTTCTGTGCCGACAATATGTAGACCACCTGCATCTTTGACACCCGGCCCGAGTTTGATGTCCGTTCCGCGACCCGCCATGTTCGTGGCAATGGTCACAGCGCCCGGAAGACCGGCATGTGCAACAATCTCAGCTTCCCGCTGATGCTGCTTCGCGTTCAGCACGTTGTGAGGAATTCCCTTCCTCTTCAGCATACGGCTGAGCGTCTCCGAAACCTCAACGCTCGTCGTGCCAACGAGAACCGGCTGGTTGTTTGTCCTGCAGTGCTCGATTTCTTCGATAACGGCGTTGTACTTTTCACGCTTTGTCTTGTAGACCTGATCCTCTTCATCCTTCCGGATCATCTGGCGATTGGTCGGAATGACGACCACGTCCAGCTTGTAGATATCGAAGAACTCCGCTGCCTCAGTCTCTGCCGTACCGGTCATTCCCGCCAGCTTCTTGTAGAGGCGGAAGTAGTTTTGGAGCGTCACCGTCGCGAGCGTCTGCGTATCACGCTCCACCTTCACTCCCTCTTTCGCCTCAATCGCCTGGTGCAAGCCTTCTGAGTACCGGCGGCCCGGGAGGAGACGGCCCGTGAATTCGTCGACGATCATGATCTTGCCGTCATCCGAAACAACGTACTCGTCGTCCTTCTCGTAGAGGCAGTATGCACGAAGGAGCTGCTGAATCGTGTGGATGCGGTCGCTTCTGTCGGCAAACAGTTTGTTGACCTCGTCCTTTTTCAGCTGTTTCTGCTCAAAGCTCAGTGCCTCGTCACCCTCGATCTGGCTGAACTCGGTCGCAATGTCAGGGATAATGAAGAGATCCTTGTCGCGTCCCGGAAAGACTTGTGCGAGGAACTCGCGACCTTTCTCGGTCAGATCTGTTGTGTGCGATTTCTCATCAATGGCAAAGTAGAGTTCGTCGTCGATCTCATGCATCCGGGCGGATTGATCCTGCATGTAGAGACGCTCGGTCTTCTGCGTGAGGGTCTTGTTGGAGGGCTCAGAGAAGATTTTCAGGAGTTTCTTGTTTTTCGGCAATCCCCGCTGTGCCCGAAGGAGGAGCACGCCAGCATCGTCGTGGTTGTTCTCCTGCAGCTTCTGTTCTGCCTCGGCCGTAATCTTCGCCACAAGGTTTTTCTGTGCGTTGACGAGCCGCTCGACATAGGGTTTCATTTCATTGAACTTATGGTCGTCGACGGCCACGGGACCGCTGATAATGAGCGGGGTCCGGGCCTCGTCGATCAGGACCGAATCCACCTCGTCGACAATGGCATAGTTGTGGCCGCGCTGGACCATCTCTTCAGCGCTCACGACCATATTGTCTCTCAGGTAGTCAAAGCCGAATTCATTGTTCGTGCCGTAGGTAATGTCGGCAGCGTATTGCACCCGCCGTTGAATCGGATCCATCGGCTGGAGGATGACGCCCACTTTGAGGCCATGGAATTCAAAAACCTTCCCCATCCATTGGCTATCGCGCTGGGCCAGGTAGTCATTCACGGTCACGATATGAACACCCCGGCCAGGCAGAGCATTCAGGTAGGTCGGCAGGGTCGCAACAAGCGTCTTTCCTTCGCCGGTGGCCATTTCAGAAATCTTGCCCTGATGAAGCACGATCCCCCCAAGGAGCTGAACATCGAAGGGGATCATGTCCCAGACAATCTTGTTACCAGCCACTTCCCACGTCTGGCCGACAAGCCGGCGGCAGGTTTCTTTTACAACAGCGAAGGCTTCTGGAAGGATCTCGTTGAGAGATTCCTGGATCGTCTCATCGAGCTCCTTGTTGAGGTCGTCCAGATCAGCGTAGATTGTTTCCCGTTCCGCGAAAGAGACGTCCTCTTTGAGGGTGGCCTGAAGTTTTGCTATTTCTGCCTTCGTCTCTTCGGTATCTGCATCAATCTTTCGCCGAAGCTCGACGGTCTTGGCCCGCAGCTCATCGTCTGACAGCTCACTCAGCTTTTCGTAGATGGCATTGATCTGCCCGACGGCCGGCCACAGATCCTTGACATCCCGCTCGTGTTTCGATCCGAACAACTTCTTGAAAAAATCCAGCATAGAACCATTCCCACCAATCGTGACATGAAATTAGCAAGTCAATATACCCCTTTTTTGACGCGCTGTCAAGAAACGCACATCGCGACTGCGCGTCCTTGCATTTGACGGTTTTTCAGAAGACATTTGTTCCAGTTTTCTTTGCAGCACTACCACAACGGAGACACCATCATTGAGAACTCATCCGGCTCCTCATCGTTCCCAGCTTGTCGCGCTGAGCGTCTTCTTCCTCTTCTTCTTTCTTCCGGGTTGCGCGATTCTGAAGCCTGACGCGCGTCCGTCAGATCCGCTCCAGGCACTTCGTTATGACATCACTCAGATTCTCTCCGACTCAATCTTCGTTCCCTCTCAGGCGAGCATCAAAGTTGTCTCTCTCGACACGAAAGAAGTCTTGTTTGAGCACAACAGCAAGCTCCTGATGCGCCCCGCTTCAAACATGAAGCTCCTCACATCTTCATCCGCCCTCGGTATTCTCGGACTGCAGCATCAGTTCAAAACAGTCGTGTACGCCGAGTTGAATGAGGAGAACAGAAGTGTTTGCGGAAAGCTGTACTTGAAAGGTTTTGGCGATCCGGATCTTACACCCGCCGATCTCGACTCGCTTGCCGCTCAGGTGCAAAGGCAGGGACTGACGGCTGTTTGTCATTCGATCGTCGCAGACGTTTCCTACCATGACGATCTCTATTGGGGGTACGGCTGGAACTGGGATGACGAACCTTTTTCATATGCGGCATTCATTTCCCCCCTCTCGGTAAACGACAACTGCGTCGACATCACGGTTAGCCCTGCAGACAGTGCCGGAAAGCCCGTGCTCATCACGTCAACTCCCCGCACCTCATATATCACGGTCCAAAACAGCGCCACGACCACGAGCGATTCGGCAACCCGCCCTCTTCGAATAACGCGGTTGTACAAGGAACGACTCAATACGATCATTGTAGAAGGGCAATTGATGCGTGGAGACGGTCCAGTTCAGCGCAAGCTGAGTGTATGGAAGCCGGAACTCTATGCTGCAACGCTCCTTCAGGAAGCTCTGCAGCGGCGTGGGATTTTCGTGGCCGGGAAACCTCAGGTTGGTGCGACTTCGGCATCGGCCAGGGAACTTGCTTCACTTTCACGAAACATCGTACCGGTGCTTACTAACCTGAACAAGATCAGCGATAATCTCTCCGCCGAGATGTTCCTGAAAACGATCTCAGCGGAGGTCGACAAGGCCCCCGGAAGCTCTGAGGGCGGTGTCTACGCCATCCACCGCTTTCTCAGCACGTTTGGCATCGATACGACGCGATATCAGCTTGCTGACGGTTCCGGCCTTTCGTTCTACAACCTCATCACCACGGAAATGATTATCCAGCTCCTTCAGGGAATGACTCGCAATCAGAAGATCTTTCCTGCCTTCGTAGAATCCTTGCCTGTCGCCGGAGTCGATGGGACCCTTCGCTCGAGGATGCGTCAGACACCTGCACAGGGGAACCTGAGAGCGAAGACTGGCACGATCAACGGAGTGAGCACTCTCTCAGGATATGTGACGACCCTCGACGGCGAGAAGCTCGCATTCTCCATGGCGATGCAGAATTTCACATGGCCAACGCGCCTGTATACGCGCGCACAAGACAAGATTGGGGCACTTCTCGCGGGCTTCAGTCGTCAAGGTCGTGCTGCCTCAGCAAGACCGTAATGGCGAGCCGGCGCTGCTATGTGCAGTCCGCTGCACCCGCTGGACACTTAGTCCTTCGGGAGCTCAGCTCCCGAAGGACCTGGAAAACGTGGAGGCTCAGCACCCGCTGGACGGTGATCGGTTGAGAATCCTTCGACAATTTCCTATGTTGTTTGTATGACGTTGTTTCCGGTGTCCGGCCTCGCGTTCCTCACATGTTTGTCATTGCATAGCTTCTCTCCAACCGGGGACTGCACAGCACAAGACAAAGTTCGCCAACGCGCTCATCTGCAATTCGATGGTGACCGGGCTTACCGATATCTCATACGGCAGACAGAATTCGGACCTCGAGGACCTGGACTTCCTGGCCACGGCCGATGTCTGCGGTACTTGAAGGCCGAGCTGGCAAAACTCGCTGACAGCGTCACGAGCCAGGAGTTTTTCACGACTCTCTCATCGGGCACGCAGGTCTCACTCACAAATCTGATTGCGGCGTTCAATCCCAGATCGCCAAAACGGATTCTGCTTTCAGCGCACTGGGACACGAGATTGTGGGCAGACAAAGATCCGGATCAAGCCAACCATGCCAAGCCGATCATCGGAGCGAACGATGGCGCCAGCGGCGTGGCGGTCCTGCTCGAGATTGCCCGGCAACTGAAAGAGCACGCACCGCCGGTAGGCGTTGACATCGTGCTGTTCGACGGCGAGGATCTGGGAACGAGTGGAGTGCCCGAATCATTCTCGCTGGGCTCCAGACATTTCGCGACGACGAAATCCCCATCGTACCAGCCGATGTTCGGCATTAACATCGACATGATCGGAGACCGGGAGCTGAGAATCTATCGGGAGCAAAACTCGGAACGAATGGCACCCCAGGTCCAGGCGATTGTGTTTTCCGCAGCGCGGGAGCTGGGGATTTCACAATTTCTTCATTCAACCGGGCCCGAAGTGAGCGACGATCATCTTCCTTTGAATCGGGCCGGCATTCCGACGATCAACCTGATCGACTTCGACTATCCTGATGAATCCAACAGGTACTGGCACACGACAGCAGACACGCCTGACAAATGCAGTCCGGAAAGCCTGCAAGCGGTCGGTACCGTCATCCTCTATGTACTTCGAAAACAATCATAACATGATGGTTCTCCCATGAACAGTTCCTCATCTTCATTCGGATGTTACGAAGCAGCACGAATCCTCGTTCCGGGCTACTACTTCGCGATTCTGACGGTCGCATTTGTACAGCTCGTTGCCACCGCGCTCGAATGGCCGATATTCGTGAACGACGTTGTCCTCGTGCTCGCGTTTCTCGTCCTTGGTTTCATCGCCGGGCTCACGTTGTACGCGAAGGAGAGCACCAAACGGCGGAAAGCCTTTCAGGAGAATCAACCGAGCTTCTATCTCAAGACGAAGTCCCGCTCGATGGCTGACCTCCCTGTGATGGAGGAGGATGAGGCAAAACAGATGTATTTTTACATCCTCAACAACCACATTCCACCCGTGTTCCACGAAAAGATCTTCTTCTTTGGAACCATCTACCACATCATGATCCAGGTCCGGAGGACTTCACTCTGGTTTTCGTTGTTGGGCACGCTCGCTGTCGTTTTCCTTGCAGTCGCCAACGGCAAACCTTCGACCGAGCTCCTGCTGTTCTCGGCAACCACCTGGCTCGTCTACGTCTTGAATGTGACGTTCAATAAGGCCGACAGAAAAATGCAGGAGAACTACAAAGACCAGATCTACTGGCTTGAAATGAACAACGACCTCGTCGAATCGATTCTCCGCAAACGCTCACACGTTCAACAGGCACAGCGCTCGTGAAAACCAAACAGTGGATTGAAATTGCCGTTTCGCTCCCCGAGCAATACCAGGACCTGCTCATCGGGCAACTGACAGGCCTGGGCTTTCAGGGATTCGCGCAGGAGAAGGATACGGTCTCCTGTTTCACTGCGCGTAGCAGCTGGAATGCCCGGAGTAGGACTCGATTCGAAGAAGTACTCCTCAGGTTCAGGAAGGAGTTCCCGGAGGCCGATTGTTCCTGGAAGAGTTCTGTTGTGCAGAACAAGAACTGGAACGCGGCATGGGAAAAGAGCATCGGGATTGTGGAGGCGACGTCCAGAATCATTATCAAACCGTCGTGGAGGAAACTACGAAAGAAGGATAAGGGCAAAATCGTACTCCACATTGACCCAAAAATGGCATTCGGGACCGGGCACCACGAGACAACCCGGCTGTGTCTTGTCTTTCTCGAGGAACACATACGTGAGAGAATGTCGGTGCTCGATTTCGGGACCGGCACTGGCATACTCGCCATCGCGGCCGTGAAGCTTGGAGCCCGGCATGTCTTTGGCGCCGACAATGACCCGGTGGCAACTGAGAACGCCGCCGAGAATATCCGCCGCAATCGCGTTGAACGATTTGTGCGGCTAAAGACAAGCGACGTTTCGAGGCTCCCTTCCCGTTCGTTTGACCTCATCACGGCAAACATCGATTTGCCCACCATCACGAACTCACTTGCCGCACTCGTCCAGCGACTCAAGCGCGGTGGCATCCTCATCGTTTCGGGTCTGCTCGTTGAAGATCTCGCACGCTTCATGGACCTGATTTCGCACAAAGGCGTCGTTCCCCTGGAAATCATCAGCGAGAATGAATGGGCGGCGGTCTGCCTGACAAAAGCCGATGCGGATAGCGACAGTTGACATAGGAACAAACACCATCCTGATGCTGATCGCAGATGTTGCGTCAGACGGATCCCTGAGCGTGGTGCAGGATGAACAGGTGATTGCCAGGCTTGGGAGGGGCGTTGACGAGCACCGGCAGATAACAAAGGATGCATTCAATCGAGTGAAGCAATTCCTCGAAGAATACCAGCGCATTGCTTCATCGCACAGAGTCGAAAAAATCATCGCCGTCGGTACGAGTGCGCTACGCGACGCCGCAAACGCAGCGGAGTTCATTGACTTCATACGACGGAATACCGGGCTGCGAATCGAGGTATTGAGCGGCCACCAGGAAGCGGAGTATACCTATCAGGGCGCCGTTTCCGAATTCCTTGTCGGGGATGATCAACAGGAATTTGCGGTGCTCGACATCGGGGGAGGAAGTACGGAGCTCTCCATTGGCGTAGACAACAACCTCGTCAGCAGGGAGAGCTTTGACATAGGCTGCGTGCGATTGACTGAAAGGTTTCTGAAGAACTCTCCACCTTCATCGGAGGGTTTGGAGGGAGCTCTTGGCGAAGTGTCTACCTGGACGTCCACACTACACCGCATCTCCCCACAGATCCGACTGCTTGGCGTCGCAGGTACAGTGACAACACTAGCTGCCATGGACCTGGGGCTCGCGAAGTACGATCCAGAACGTGTAAGCGGCCATCACCTGTCAATCGAAACAATCACACGACTGACCCTGGAGCTGCAACCTCTCTCGGTCAGCGAGATGATCCGCAAGTTTCCTCAAATCCAGGAGGGACGAGCGGACATAATCTTGGCGGGTATGCTGATCCTGATGGAATTCATGAAGGCTCTTGGGGCGGGAGAAATCCTGGCTAGCGACAGGGGACTTCGATATGGAATTGCCTACCACGAACATCTGAACCGTTCTTGATTTTCCTTGCCTTCAGCCGCCCCCCTTCTGGATCTCGCTCTTAACTCATTTCTTCATTCTCTCAATCACCTCTTTGAGGCAATCGGCAGCATATGTAAGCTCTTCTTCCGTCGTGGTACGTCCAATCGAAAAGCGGACTGTTGCCCGAGCCGTCGCGATGTCTCTTCCCAGCGCCGTCAGGACATGGGACGGCTGAAGGCTTCCCGATGTGCACGCCGAGCCGCTCGTGACGGCGACTCCCCTGAGATCCATTCCCATGATCAATGCATCCCCATCGAGAGCCATGAGCTTTGAATCGAAGGAAAGGCTTACAATATGCGGGACGCTCTGCGTCGGGTGACCGTTGAAGAGAATCCCGTCAAGTCTTTGCTGCAGAGCTACTTTCAGACTCTCGTTCAAGCGAGATACACGGAGGAGATCAGAGGCCAGGCATTCGTTCGCAATCGCAGCCGCGGTTGCGAATCCCACCGCCAAGGGCACGTTTTCGGTGCCTGCCCTACGATTGCCCTCTTGTGACCCCCCTTCGATGTAGGAATCGATAGCTGTTCCCTTTCTGATGTAGATCGCCCCGATGCCCTTGGGTCCGTAAAACTTATGCGCTGAAATCGAAGCAAGATCGACATTGAGATCTTCGAGGTTGATCTCCAACTTGCCCACCGCCTGAACTATGTCGGTGTGGAAGGGAATGCCTTCTTCCCTTGACAGTCCGCCGACTGAGCGAATATCGTTGATTGTCCCAATTTCGTTGTTGACTAGCATGAGCGAGACAAGGGCCGTGTTTGGCCCGATCAGTCGCTTCACATCGGCCGGGTCAACCCGGCCTGTTGAATCGACAGGGACGAATCTGAGGTCATATCCGGCTTCTTTGAGTGTTTCTATAGGGCGCAGAACAGCGTGATGCTCGACAGGGCTGGTGATGATTTCCCTCTTCCCTTTTCGGGCGGCCACCTGCACGATCCCTTTGATTGCATAGTTGTTCGATTCTGTGCCTCCGCTCGTAAAGAATATTTCATCGGACTTGGCACCCAGAGCCCCTGCGATTCGTTCCCTGCTCTGTTCCAGAAGTGCTCTCGCTTCCCTGCCGAAAGAGTGCACGGAAGATGCATTGCCGTAGACGGTGCCAAAGACCGAGCTCATCGAGTCGATGACACGACGATCGATGGGAGTGGTAGCGCTGAAGTCTAGGTAGATCTTTCTCATGGTCGGAATATACGTGCGGTCGCAGGAAGATGCAACAAAAAAGCCCCGTGGCCACGGGGCTTCGTTCGTTCTTTTCCCAACTGTGCTCTACCACCTGAGAGGAGCGGGTCGATTTTTCTGAGCTTCTCTGATCAGATCCCGCAGGTTTTGTTGAAACCTCATCTCAAATACAAGGTATTCGACGATTTGCTTGCTCGTGAGGATTCCCTGAAGCTCTTTGAAGTATTTCTCTTTTGCGTCCTCAAGTTGACGATCATATTGCTGCACATCCTCCAGAACTTTTGCGTATTCCGAATCTGCAGCTTTCGATTTCCGCAATGCCTGGACACGCCTAAGGGCCTGATCTTGTTTCTTCCGAAGCTCCCGGACTCCTTCCTGATAGGCCCCATAACGAGAGAAGAACCTTATCGATGTTTGTTCATCAAGCGCCAGCACTTCCATCATTCTGATTTTCTTGAATTGTTCCACACGCTCGATGGCTTTCGGCGGAGCGGTCACATCTTCATCCTGTGCGCAGAGGAAGTGGGGCACTACCACCACGGCAATACAGGCCAAACAAAGACGCGAAATGTTCTTCATAGATCTGTCCTTTCACTCAAACCGGCGACGAGGGCTTCGAGATCAGCATCGCTCAGCTGCTCGAGCTCTTCAGCCACCGAGTACTCGAAAAATGGATTTTCCATGGCCAAGGGGATGTCCGCATCAGAAAGATACTCCCCTTCATGAAGCGCAGTCGCCGCGAAGAGAGCGCTGGTTTCAGCTTCTCCCACCGGGCCTTGAATGAGTTGCCTGCGCATCTGGTCGACTGCGATCTCGACAAGTTCGGTCGTGTTCACTCCTCTGACAAGAGATCCCAGAGGATTGTGAGCCGTCGCGCCGTCCTTCGTGTCTACGCGAACATGCAGGAGCAGCGCAACCGCCATGGCTCCCACGGCAATGGGGAGTGCGAGCCGCGTCCAAACGAGCTGTCCCACGACAGGAATGGTGGTCTTCTCTTCCAACCTGACTCTGATCCGGGGCAATACGCTCGAGAAATACGAAGCTGGCGGCGGCTGTAGATGCGCGCCGGAGACGAGCTTGAACGTTTCCTGAAGGTCTGCGAGCTGAGATCCACATTGAGGGCACTTTGCGATGTGGTTCTCCACGCCCTTTCTGAGTGACTCCTCGAGCTTGCCGTTCACATAATCTGGCAAGAGGTATTCAACGTGATTCGTGGGCACGTCTTACGTACTCCTGTATCTTCTTTACTGCGTGAAAATAGTTCGCCTTCAGTCCTCCAACGGATGTCTTCAAGAGCTTGGCGATTTCTTGATATGGAAGCTCGTCATAGTATCTCAATACAAAAACAGCCTTCTGTTTTTCAGGGAGCCGGGCTATCGCCTGCTCGATGAGTGTTTGCTCTTCCTGTTTTTCAACCGCCTCATCCGGTGTGAGGTTTTCCCTGTCGGCTGTCTCGAACAACTCATCGGTACGAAAGAACTCACGGATCTTCTGCCGGCGAAGGCTGTTGAGCGCGATGTTTACTGTGATTCGATACAACCACGTATAGACTGACGATTCGCTTCTGAATTCGCTCAGTGACTTGTATGCCTTGGTAAAGACCTCCTGGGTGACATCGTCTGCACTGTCATGATCATTCATGAAGCGTCGCGCAACCCAATACACCTTTTCTTGATACCGCAAGACAAGATGATTGAACGCCGATTCATCGCCTTTCTGGAAGAGCTGTACCAGCTCGAGGTCACTGCGATCAGTCATGTAGAGCGAACGTCGTATGCAGATTTGACAAAGGGATGACCGATTCGGTTTAACGGTGCATGGAGAGAAACCTGCTTATGCCTACTGCAGCATGAGGATCCCCCTGTGAAAACGGCTCAGGCAGTTCGTTTGAGCACAATCATCGTGAGGTCGTCAGATTGTTGCTCACCGGCAACGAACTGTTCCACGTCGGCCACCACGGTGCCGAGGAATAGCCCAGCGTTCTGGTGCCTGGATTTCAACATGATGCGCCGGAAGCGATCCTCACCGTATTCCTCGAACGAACGGTTCATCGCCTCTGTTACTCCATCGGTATAGATGACAAGCACATCCTGGGGAGCCATAGAAATGCTGCCGCATTCATAGGTCATTCCCTCAAACATCCCGAGCGGAAGTCCGGTTGCAGAAAGCGGGACGATCGACGAGTCCACCGATTTCACGAAGAACGGAAAGCAGTGCCCTGCATTCACATAGGTGAGGGTGCCGCTCCGGGGATCGAGGATTCCCATGAACGACGTGATGTAGCGTTCCGCCTCCGTATGTTCAAAGAGGATGCTGTTCACATCCGCAGCGAGACGGCAGAGATCCGGTTGTTTGTGAATGTATGCGTGCAGCGATGCATGCAGTGTTGAAACAAGGAGCGCCGCCGGCACTCCCTTGCCCGAGACATCAGCAAGCACTAGGGCCAGCCTGCCATCCTCGAGTGGAAAGAAATCATAGTAATCTCCTCCGACAAGGCGAGATGGTCTCGCGATCGCATCGACATCATATCCCTGGATGTGCGGCAGTTCTTTCGGGAGGAGTCGGCGCTGAATGGATCCTGCGATCTCAAGTTCTTTCTCGATCTTCTCCTTCTCGACAATAGCCTGGTGAAGCCGTGCGTTTTCAATTGCCAGCGCAGCATGGACCGAGAACGCCTCGAGGAAGTTCTCATCTTCCTTCGTGAACGCACCCCTATTCTTGTTCAGAATCTGAAAGACTCCGACGATCTTCCCCTGCCGGTCCCACATCGGCATGCAGAGCATCGTACGGGTTTGGAAGCCGGTCCTGAGGTCAAATCCGGAAAAGAACCTTTTGTCCTTCCACGCGTCTTTCAGGTTGATGGTTTTACCTGTCTTCGCGACATGGCCAGAGATTCCGGTTCCGATCGGAAGGCGGATCTCCACAAGCTCTTTGCCTTTGAGAACCTTGGACCATAGCTCCTGTCTCTTCTGATCAATGAGGTAGATCGTGCCACGTGCTGCCTTCAGATTTTTAGTCGCGAGATCGAGAATTAATGCAAGGAGCTTGTCAAGATCGAGGGTCGTATTGAGGATTTTTGCAGCGTTGATGAGCGCTTCGAGCCGTTTGATCTGGCCCTTGTTGGATCTCTTGGGGGTCGTGCGCGTTGGCATGAATGATCCTGTGGGGACAATGCGTTGGACGCGACGGAACTGTTCGGGATGAAGTATACTCTGAATCCCTCAGATAATCAAACCTCCGGTCATCGTCTCAAGTTCCCGCACGCGCACGCTTGCCAGTCCCAGAAACACCACGGCCCCGGCGGTTGAATGCCGGGGCCGATGGGGAAGAATCTGCCAGCTATTCGATTACTTCAGCAACATCATCCTTCGGGTAGAGCTGAAATCACCAGCCGAGATTCGATACAGGTACGTCCCTGACGGCATGATGGCACCAAGCTCATCCCGTCCGTCCCAGACGATGTGATGACGTCCAGCATTGATCGTTTGTCCCCCAAGCATCGTTCTTATCCGAACACCGAGAACATTGTAGATCTCCAGTACCACCGGAGATTGCTCGGGCAGGTCGAATCTGATCGATGTGGATGGATTGAACGGATTGGGATAGTTTTGTCCAAGCGCGAATTCTGTAGGAATGATCTCAGCATCCTCGACCGGAGTGATGGTAAAACTCCAGCTTGTCGAGTCTTTGAGCCCCCGCGGGTCGGCAAAGACCGCAGCTACAGTCTTCGGCGTACTGTGTGCATCTGTAAACGTCTTCGTAAGGGAATTCCCGGTGGCCGCTTCAGGCACTCCATTGATCTTCCATGTAAACGTCAGAGCGTCACCGTCCGGATCCGTCGCAACCACCGTGAAGGTCGTCGCGATGTTGCGGGAAACGGTTGTTGCCGATGCAGGGGTTTTTGACGTAAAGACCGGCTTGCGATTAACTGTGACCGTGGCTTTCGCGGTGTCGGCAAGGGATCCGTCGCTCGCAAACACAGCAAGAATGTATGTCCGTTGAGGATTTGACGGAACGACGAAGGTCAACGCACCAGCTGTCGTGATGCTTGCGCCCGATGGCGCATTTGTCATGCCGTATTGCAGTGTCGTACCCGCATCAGGATCTGTCGCTGTGTAGGCGAATGTGAGGGTTGTCCCCTCATTGATAGTGGTGTCGCGCAGTTTCGTAACGAATGACGGCGCTCGGTTCACGTGCGTTACAGTGATCTTTGACTTTGCCGTGTCTGCGAGCGCACCGTCACTAACACTCACAACCACATTGAACGCACCAGTTTGCCCAACAGTCGGAGTCCACGAGAACAGTCCGGTCGACGACGACACCGTCGCGCCAGTGGGTCCGCTTTCAAGTTTGAACGTCAGTGTCGTCCCCGCGTCTGGATCGGTGCCGGCGTATGTAAATGAAAACGCGTTGTTGTCACCGATGGTCGTATCGGGCATTTTCGTCGTGAATGAGGGACGTCTGTTCGTCTTCGTGACGGTGACGGTTACGGTGGTGCTGTCCGATGCTCCGCCGAGGTCTGTGACCTTGATCCGAAACGAATACGAGCCCGCCTGTCCATAGTCCGGGACCCAGGTGAACGCTCCGGTGGAGGCGACAATGGAAGCGCCCGTAGGAGCTCCGCTGAGCGAATAGGAAAGGGCGTCGCTTGGCAGATCAGGATCGGTACCTGACGCAGTAAACTTGAGCGTATCCTTTTCTGCGACGGTCTTGGCAGGAACGGGGGACATCGTTGGTGCGCGGTTTGTTCGTAGCGAGCCATTGGTTACAGTGACTGTGAGCGCAGGGGGAGGCGTTGCCAGTTTCCACGCGAATACATTGATGAGCTCTAAGTTGGTGCTGCCGATCTTCGACTGGGCAGTCGCCTTGACGTAGATCAAAATACCGTTTGACACTATTGAGGTCGTACTCGACCACACCACCTTTATTCGTCCAGGACCGCGGGGTGCAACAGTGTAGTTGACGGTCGGCGCAGCGCCGGCACAGAGAGTACCTGCAGCTTCTGCTCCCGTGAACCGGATGATAGTACTATCACACGTCATTTCGAACTCATATGAGCCGACGTTGTTCGTTACATCAACGTTTCCGATGTTCACAGGGATTAACACCTGAGATCCGGGAATCGCTGACACACTTGGAACAGTCAACGTTATTTGGGCCTCTGCGACGGTCCACCCAACAGTGAGCATGAGGAGTGCGATCCAAAGCCCCCTCTTCCATAGATGGTTACAAGTCTTCATTGATCCTCCTTTGATGGATAGTACAGTACATTAGTACTCGATTTGAGATGGAATTCATTTGATATTTCGATTAGGAATACGCTCGCTGCCATCACTGACGATCGCTACGTTTCCTGACCTAGTCTTGACTGCAGGCGTTCCAGCGTTGAGGACAAAATCGCTCAACGCAATCCTCGTTTTGCCGCTCTTACCACGAACAGAGACGAGGATGTTCACAAGCACTCCATCTCCAACAATCGCTGTGGCAGTCGCACACACGACCTTCATGTGTCCGGGCCCAAAAGGGGTCACTCGGTTGTTTGCGAACATTGTGAGACCTTCAGTAAGAGTGCCCTTCTGCTCAACGCCCTTCAACACAAGCAATGAGGTGTCGCAGGAGACGATGAACTCAAACGCAGTGACATTTTTGCCCGTCAGATTTCCAATCTTTAGGGGTACTACAGCGAGGCTGGCCTTACGAGCGGTGATGCTGATGATTCGGGCCTCGACCTGCCCCTTTGCGGCGGTAGGCAGTAGGAGCGCCGACACATACCATATGACCAACAGTCTTCGAGCAAATCCGTTTTTCTTCCCTACTTGAGCCACACTCATCCCTGAGTCATCATTGTATCTGTCCGCCCCCGACACGCTATGTCATTTTGACCTGGTGTGTCGTGTTTCGAATCACACACGTGTCGGCCAAAATGCCATTTTGTGTGATGAGAAGCAACAAAGGGCGATCATTTCGTCAATGCCATCCGTGTCATCCGAACATGAATCTGGTCCTTTTGACCTCCGAGTTCTGTCGCGACGAGGCGGCAGAAATATGTGCCACTGGGCAATCCGTGTGCGTTCCAATTCACCGAATAGCGGCCAGGGGCTTTTATGTCATTCACAAGGACTGATGCTTCCACGCCGAGAACGTCGTAGATCTTTATCATGACGTACGCGCGAACCGCGATCTCGAATTCGATCGAAGTCGACGGATTAAAAGGATTGGGGTAGTTCTGGCTCAGCGTGGTACGCAGCGGTACTCCGCCCCTCTCGGCAAGAATCCCGACAACTGCAAAACTCCATTCCGTGGAATCGGCGAATCCATCACTATTCCTGTACACCGCCCGCACCGACTGGGTGAGTATCGGACTTTGGAAGACATGGGTAAAGGACGTATCGAGCCCGGTCTGTATCATACGACCATTTACTTTCCATTCTACAGTCAGCGGCTTGTTGTCCGGATCCGCAACACTCACCTTGAACGTGGTAGGCACGTTCACGGCCACTTGGCTCACTGTCTGAGGCGATCGGAAGAGCAGGTACGGTCTGCGGTCAGTGGGAATACCTACGGTGACCAGGACGGATCCAAGCAGTTGCTGTGATACAGACTGCGCTCGCACGGTCATGATCGAATCACCCCTCGGTGAAAAGGTCAAGGTGTTGGAGCCATAACCACTCGCACTCCCCAATAGAACCCAGGATGACGGTGATTGTCCTGCCCACTCAATAAGCCTGGCCTCAGAGACGTCGGAGAAGCGAAAGCCAGGCGTGTGGACGCGAGCCTCAAGATCAAACAACTGGCCTCCGGAGAGGACATTACCAACAAGGTTCAAGTGCCAGTAGAATGGTCCAGTCCCTCCAATGCGAACTCCGGGTCCACCATCAATTGACAGTCCCGCAACTCCAGGTGGTGAATCGCTGATATGTGTAACTTCCACGGTTCCAGGATTCCTCGCTGGGTACGTACTTGTGAAGTTGAGCACAAGGGGCCGGTAGCTCGTGGGAGTGCCTATCGGAAATTCATATCGTCCGTTCGGATAGACATCGGGATCGCCTGCGCCACCTGTGATCGATTGCCTCACCTTCCCTACAACATGACTGATGTTCGAACCGGTCATATTCTGTCGATCGAAGCCAGGTGATGTTGTGGTCTGAGAGAGGGTTATGGTTCGTTCGCGGGCATCCAATACTCCATTCACGAAGAAAAGAATCGATCCAGAGCCAAATCTCAGATCTCCTCCAACGAGCACAACACCAGCGGGGTTGTTTAGCTGGAGATGAATAGCAGATGCACCTCCCGGAAGAGTCAGTCCGGAATCTGGAACCGTCAGCGCTTGCCGCGCTGTCCCCGCAAGCGTGACGATCGCGTTGGTACCGGAGGTGTTTGAGAATGCACCAGCCCGGATGGTCACGCTGTCTCTGATCGTCAGGTTTCGGGCAACAAACGAGCCCGGGGCGCCGAATTCGATACCACCATTTGGTGCATCGACGAGAAGACGTCCGACCGATCTGTTTGCGTAGAGACGAACGATCGTCGGATCGCTCGCATTTGACCCTATGACGCTCAGCTGGTTGACAGATATAGCAGGACCTGACTGGAACTCAGGCGTAGCCGGATTCACGACGGCGGTTTTTGCATATGACAAGTTGTACATTGTGACTACAAACTTCCCTGGTCCGTCAGGCGATATCTGCATTCGCCCTCCAGATACCTCGAGGGTCCCACCGTGAGCAAGCGTCAGCGTCGTCAAGCCGACGTCGAGCCTTCCGGATTTGAGCGTAATCCGGCCCCGCACTCCGAGATTCTGAGTCAGAAGTACTGTCGATGAATCGGGATGAGGATGCGGATTCGAGACGGTCAATTCCCTGACAACGGCCAGTTCGGCCGGCAGCTCGATGCTCGTTCGAAGCGTGCCATTGTCCGAGTCAACGACATAAGAGATATCGGCAGAAGTACGGTATGAAAGAGGGCGACTGATGGTGGCCGAAGATCTCCTTCGGATGACTGTTGCATCGTTCTCGATGATAACGGAATTGTCTTCGAACTTGAATGGTCCGTCGCTCAAATCGAGCAATTTTGTAATGATGATGGGGGCGGAGCCCAGGCTTTTCGTTACGCCAAACTTGTTCCATATCCGGAAATTCGGGACTGAAGATCCGACTCCACATGCAAATTCCTGAGCTGCCTGACCCCTGAACCTGAACTCGCCCGTGGACGCTCCGAGTGTCCCGTCGCTTCTATTGTACGCCCGGCATCCTGGCTTAAGGCCAGTTCCTGTCAGGGCCATATGGTTGATCCCGAGACCGATCTGACCCCCAGCGTGAGTGAAAATGTCAGAAATCGTGAGTTCATGGGGATTGAGATCGCTCGAGAGGAGCGTCAGCGTGCCATTAATGGCGGGAGGATTGTAGACTAGCTCTTCGATGTCGAAGTCGCCGCTCAAAATGATTGAGACAGAAGTGCCGGCAATGAACAACCGTCCGCCAGGAGTTCCGTTGGTTGTCCCGTCGGCTGTAATTGCGCGCCTGTTCCCGCTGCCGTTTGAGAGGAGCGTGATGGAGGTGCCGGTGAAAACCAAATCGTTCCCTTCGCGTCCGAGAACGAACTCAGGTATTCCGCTCGAGGTAACCGATCCGATGACCAAGTTTCTCGTCACTCGCCCTATGGTATCGAGACTAGTCCTCGAGAGGATTTTCAGATTTGGGATCCCGAGCTCCTCAGTACTGGCAATTCTCAGCCGGGCATTTGGTCGATTCATGATCAGGAAACCGCCTCTTGTTGCGTAGCCGGAGGAATTCGCTCCTTGCAGAAAATCTCCTGTTCTGGTGAGCTCAAGATTGTACAAGCCGAAGTCTAGTACGCCAGCGTTAAATGCAACGCCAGCCTGCACTTGGATATCACTTTCCAATGTGAATTGAGAGCCATTGAGTGTCAATGGACCTGCGAGGATTTGATCCGTCGGGGCTGAACTCATGGACATCGAAATCGAACTCCCAGGGAGCGCGGTCAAGGAGCCGATGAATCCCCGGATTCCCGAGATCCTGCAGAGGACTCTGGAACTGACAGACAGGTTGCCAACAAGAGACACGTCGCGTGGGGAAGAGCCGCCAATCAATGATGCCCTCTCACCGCTCGCCACGAGCATATCCCCGGCGTCCGCCGTCGTCAGGATTCCTCGAACCACATGCGATCCCGTAGCGCTCGAAAGCTCGAATGAATTGCCCCCCTGACCATTTCCTTCTAAACGTGCTGCTGCGCTTGAACCCACCACCAAGGATCCGCCAAACACAAATACACCGCCCGGAAACTGAAAATACCGAATCGGCCCAGTGAGCAGATTGCCATCTCCGTCGAAGGTATCGCTATTCACATCGATCTCAAGCGTATCGACGTTGACAAGCTCGGCAACGAGGTCCGGTGACATTGTCACATCGGCCAGGAGCGTTCCTGTCAATCTCATCGAATAGTGAGTCTTGAAGGGATTGAATGATCCGCCCGAGGGGGTGATTCCCTTCGACCTCACGACGTCTATGACGAGTTTCGCCCGTGGATCCGCTGGCGCCAAGACTACACCCGGTGCGAGCGTGAGGGATCCGGAAAGAATCGTCATTGAACCGCTCCAGAGCACGGCCTCCGACGCCTTCAGCGTGCAATTGTTGCCAGTGCCTATGTCGATCGTGATGGAAGAGAACTTTGAGCCAGACCCGGCGCGGATTTCGGCGTTGGCAATCGCTGTTCCACCTGAAATGGTGTTTGCACCTCCCAGCACGATTCCTGCACCGGCAGCATCAAACGTCCCGTTGTTGGTAAAGATCCCTGCATCACCGTTGAGGACGATACTGGCGCTGCCCAAGTCCAGACGTGCGCCTGCATGGATAGTGGCATTTCGCGAAGCCTTCAGCGTCTTCGCGACACGAACGACACCGCCTGAGTTGTTGATCTCGAGGTTTGAAAGCTGTAGTGCATCACCCGGGTCAATCGTCTGCGAGAACGCCCCGACAAGCTGAACCGCAGAGCCCGCACCGGCGTTGAACGGTCCCGAGATGCGCACGAAGTCCCCGTAGAGCCGCAGTGTACCACCAGCATTCCCTCCGAGATTTACCAAGCCGCCTTCCTGGCGAAAGTACCTGGCAAGAAGAACGATGTCGGCCTTGTCAGCCAAGACCAAAGACCCGCCTTTTACCTCGATCCCTTCCGTCACACTCACAGAGGACTGCATGGTCAATTCTCCGGAAGACACCGTGAGCCCGACGAAGCTTCCACCGTTCGTGATGTTGGTCGATCCGCCAACTGGCTGTTGGATCGTGAGACGAGGGAGACTTCCCCCATCGATCGTAACAGTTCCTGCCGCGGTAACCTGCAATCCGCCGGTCGTGGACGTGACGTAACTTCCGTTCAGCGTATGTGCACTGTTGCCCTCGAGCGTCAGTGTATTCATTCCAATATTGATGATACCCTCACGCGCATTGACGAGCGTTCCTGTGGATACTCCCAGGGCACCAAGTCGTGTTGCACCCGTGATATTGACAACACCTCTTGTGGTGGTGCCGAGCCCGTTGACGAGCTTCCAGCCCAGCTCTCCTGAGATTTCGAGTGTCCCGCTCCCGGCATTGATCGCTGCGACTGAGAACCTTTGCGTTTCAGCACCAAGGATCCTGGGTATTACGTTGACTGGGGCACTAAACTTCAGAGATCCGGTACCGTTATTCTGGACCGCCACCTCAACAAGGGTGGGCGATGAGGATCGCGTGCCGGCATGCGTAAGGGTCATCCCTGCTTCGAAGACTATCGATCCACTTCCCGCGTTCCAGACGAGTGCAGTCGTCTGCGACGCTGGAATGGAAGCATCATTCGACGTCGCCGCCGCATTCCATGTCACTGATTTGCGGAACGTCACCGATCCGTTTCCATTGTTCTGGATTCCTGATACCGTCGAATCGTGAGCCCGGCCACCGGAGACGATCAGGTTCAAATCGTTATTGAATACAACCGATCCGTTCGTCGTGATGATCAGGTCCGCCGTCTGTGCACCACCTGAGAGCGTGCCCGGATTTCCTAGCGTGACACCGCCGTCGAACATTGCATTTCCCGACAGAATTCGCAATCCGTCGCCCTGACCGGCCAGGTGCAGCGACGAGGGAAACGTGATGGTACTACCCGATTCCTTGTTCACTGTAATCAGCCCTGTCCCGACTGCCTGGGCCGCTGTTTCGGGTCCGGCTATCGTTGTACCGCCGCCACCGTACGCAACAGCGGTCTGGAGTGCTTTGGCTGGAGCCTCGCGGGAGAATCTTGCTGAGCCGAAGATTGAGATGGTGGCGCCACTGGATAATCGAAAGGAAGAGCTTCTTGCGATGTCAACTGTCCCACTGAGGAGACGGATTCCAGCCACGATGCTGCCTGAAGAATCCCGACCGGCGAGTGTCAGGAATTCCGTTCCCGTGGTTGTGGTAATGACAAGTGACCCGTTGGGAAGTGAGAACACGAAGTTGGGAACGTACTGATAGGCGGAATGAGATATCAGCGCACCATTAGGGGCTCTGATTGTGTTCGCGTCTGCCAGGATTTTCACCTCGTTAGAGCCATTGACAGAACGAAGTTCAATTGTGAGTCCAGTTGTCAGCCTGGGATAGGTCGTCGGATTGATGTTGATATCGGCGTTGTCCGTACTGGTGCTGACGGAACCGTCCGTATCGACTCCGTCACCTGCATATGTCCCGGCGAAGATAATGAGACGTCCTTGATTTGCAAGCGCTGAGAGACCAGCGTGGATCGTGGCTTTTGGACCCGTACCTGACGGCATGTCGCTCGAATTCGCCCCCGTGAACATGTCGGAGCCGTTGGTAGCATCCACGTACACCGTCGCAAGCTGCGCCGCGGCGATCTGGACAATCAGGAACAACATGACGCAGGCTGTCAGGAACCGTTGCAGCATACAAGATCCATTGCCTCTTCTTCTTGAAGAGAATCTTGCAGATCGCAGGTGAGTCGTAGAAGGTACTACCCACAAAATGAAAAGGCAGTCCCGGCATCGGGGACTGCCTTTTCGGGGTAATGCATCCTCGTTTCGGTCGCAGTGGTCCGATCGAGATCGGACCCTACGCGCTCGGATTATTTCAGCAACGTCATCTTCTTTGATGCCAAGAACGACCCAGCGCTGATGCGATAGAGGTAGACGCCAGAGGACATGCTAACGCCTGCGTCATCCTTGCCATCCCAGTACACCGAGTATGAACCGGCGCTCTTGGTCTGGCCAGCCATCAACGTCCGAATCTTCACGCCCAGCATGTTGTAGATCTCAAACGTGACAGGCGCTTCCTTCGGCAGCGAGAAGCTGATTGTTGTTGTCGGGTTGAACGGATTCGGGTAGTTCTGACCGAGTGCGAACTCAGTCGGAAGCTCGATGTCCGTCACCGGCGTGATGGTGAAGTTCCACGTCGTGGAGTCCTTCAGTCCGGCGGCATCTGCGAACACAGCAACAACAGACTTCGCCGTCCCGTGCGCATCGGTGAACGTCTGGACCAAGGCGCTATCTGCAGCCGCTGAGCCAGTCTTCACTGTTACGCCATTGACCTTCCATGTCCACGTCAACGCGTCGCCATCAGGATCCGTCGCTGAGACGGCAAACGTCGTCGCCACGTTACGGGAGATCACCGTCGGGGCCGAAGGCACACGGGAAACATATGTGGGCTTCCGGTTGACGTTCGTGACAGTAATCTTCTGCGTTGCACTGTCCTTCAGCATCGCATTGTCCGTGACGTATACGGTGAAAGTGTACGATCCGGACTGAGTGTAGCTCGGCGTCCATGCAAACACGCCCGCTGCTGAAAGGGTTGCACCTGTCGGGAGACCCGCTGCAGACCACGTCAAGGGTCCGGCTTCCGGATCAGATCCAGTGTAGGTGAACGCCAACGCCTGATTCTCAGCAATCGTCGTGTCGGCCATTTTCTTCGTGATCGAAGGCTTCATGTTGTCGCCAATCGTCACCGTGCCCGCGAGGCCTGCGACTGCCGGCGTCCCCTCGTTGAACTGGAACGAGGTGAACTGGGCAGTGCTCGAGCCCGTAGCTACAACCGTTGCCACCAGATTGATCAATGTTCCTGAGCCTGTCAGCGCGGTTGTTCCGGCAACGGCGACTGTCACTTGACCGGCAACCGAGGCATTGACGACCGGAGCATTCATGCCAGAGGACATCGTCCCCGTGACTGAAGCACCCGTAATCGTGTACTTCGTCTTATCAAAGGTCAGCGTGAACTGATAGGACAGCACGTTTTGACCGGTGATATCCTCTGTCGCGATCGGGATATTGAAAATGCCACCAACCGCCGCCTTCGTGTTGACGTTGGAGACCATCACAGACAGCGATGGAACGCCCGCCTGCCCGTTCGTCAGCGTCACAGCTGGGTCTCCTTCATTGAATTGGAAACTCGTGAAGGTCAAGGCACTGGTCCCTTTCCCCACGAATTTTGCGTTCAGGTAGATGAGTGTACCGCTCCCGGACAGCGCCGAGGTACCGGCACACACGATGGTGATCTTGCCATTCGCCACATCCGCGTTCACAACCGGCGCGTTCAGAGCGGCCGACAGAGTATTGGCCGTCGTGACGCCGGTGATCTCGAGGATGGACTTGTCATAGGTCACCGTCGTTTGAAAAGAGATGGCGCCCTTACCCGTAAGGTCACCTACGGTGATAGGAATCGCCTGGGTTGACCCCGCACTGTACGATTGAGTCGGTAGACTAACCGATACCTGAGCGAGACCAACTGTACTCACCAGGAGAAGGGCACCCAGCGCGATTGCCACTCTTTTGATGAACATTCTTGAGTTTCGCATCTTGTCCCCTCTTGTGTTTTTGGTCAATGTTGAGATGTCAAGCCGAAGCCTCCCGTGCCTCCAGACAGGAGGCACGGGAATTCGGTTTGATTACTTAATCATCAGCATCTTGTGCGTCGCAACAAATGACCCAGCTTGAACACGATAGAGGTAGAGACCGCTAGATACTGTCTGACCCGCTTCGTTCCGACCATCCCACACGACACTGTAGTATCCAGCTTTTTGCTCTTTCGCGACCAGCGTCCGAATCTGCTGCCCCTGCAAGTTGTAGATCACCAGATTCACGTTTGCATCATTCGCGATCTGGTATTTGATCGTCGTGCTGGGGTTAAACGGGTTCGGATAGTTCTGCGCAAGCGCAAACTCCGTTGGGACAGCTGCGATTTCAACAGCACCAAGCGACTGAGCCGTCTCGTTCAACATTGCATCAGCTGAGAAGTTCAGTCTGCTCTCTCTGCTCTTCATGCGGACCATAATTGCTGCAACACTGCCGCTTGGCAACGGTGTAGAACCGGCCATCGCAACACGCAGCTCGTTGTCAACGATGTTCCACTGCATTTCCCAACCCTCTGGCAACGTGGCGTTGACGCCTGCAACCGAGAAGGCATTTGCATCAACCTTGCTCGAAAGCTGGACAGCATACACGTTGGCGGAGTTCGAGATGTTCAGAGGAACGCTCACAACATCAGCTTCCTTCGTCGCCATCGGCGAGGACCAGTTCAGCGTACCAGCCGCTGATTCGGTCTTTCCAAGGGTGACATCAGCATCAGCCTCCAGTGTGATCAAGCCTGCTGCGGCCTGGAGTATCTTTGCTGCGTCGAAGGCAGAGATTGTGCCGTTCTTGCTGGCATCTGCCGCCCAGAGGGCCGCTGCGTCGGTGATCGTTGTGAGACCAGCAACATGCTGCAGTACGACGGATGCATCGGCAGCCTGCACGGTTCCGTTCTTGTCAACGTCACCGAGAGCAACACTGCGATTCACCGTGACAACTGCGCTTGTCGTGTCGGTCAAGAGGCCATCACTTGCGACGACCGTGATGGTATAGTTGGAACCGGCCTGTGCAAACGTCGGCGTCCAAGCAAGCACACCGGCAGAGCTCACCGTCGCACCCGTCGGCAAACTAACGCCAACGTAGGTCACGGGATCTGCATCGATGTCAGGTGCAATATAGGTGAAGGCAAGCGCCTGACCATCTTTGATGGTCGAGGCCGCAAGCTTCGCCGCACCGGTCGCCGCAAAGTCTGGCTTGCGGTTCACGTTGTTGATCGTGATCGTTATAGTCTTGTCAGCAGACAACGGTCCATACGTATCGGTCGCACGAATCTTCACCGTCGCCGTCGCGGTCGGTGTGGTCTTCGTGGCAAGCGTGTACGGAACCGTCCACGCAAAGGCGCCAGTCGAAGCATTGAACGTGGCACCTTCCGGCAAGGTCACTGCACTCATCGTTGACGCATCACCGAGGTCAGGATCAGAAGCGGAGAAGGTCAGGGCCATAACCGTCCCTTCGTTCACTGTCTGATCGGTCGGGGTCGCTGCGAACACAGGAGCCTTGTTGATCTGGCTATAGGTGAAGATAGAACCCTGCGTCGTCATACCGCCCGTGGCGTCGATGACCTTCACGGCCGGCCAGTTGGCAGCGATCGTGGAGTTGTCATAGAGCACCGTGCCGGTGTTGTTGTTCTTCTGCATGACCCACTGGTTGCTGGACAGACCAGAGTCACGGCGCACGAAGCGCAGGTTCTGAATTCCATCCGTCGCGTAGTCTGTGTAGCCTTCTGCCTGAGCTTCCATATCAAAGAGATACGAAGGCGCCAGGGAGATGTCTGACTTCACGTACCAGTAGAAGTTCGGGTAGTTCGTGATGACGAGACCGCCATCGCGAATTGGATATCCGTTTGCTCCACCCGGACGGGCATTCACATGGCTGACCGTGATGTTCACGGCGCTCTGCGGAGCCGTCTTGAAGTAGATACTGAACGGCCGGTAGTATCCCGGCGACGCAGGCATCGTTCCAACCGGGAACGTGACAATGCTGCGGTCGACCGAGGTACCAGTCGTGTTGTTGACGTACTTCTTCACGTTACCGACAACCACACCGAACTTCGGGCTGACCACGTTGTACGTGAAGCCCTGCGTCGGTTGGTTTGTAACCGGGTTGTTGCCTTGAATCAGCGTCAAGACGTTCGAACCTGTCACAAATGCACCGCTGGTCAAGATAAGTTTGCCGTAGGTGCCAAAAGCGAGGTTCCCGCCACCCAAGGTGATCGTCCGGTCCATTTCGGCTGTGGCCGAGTTGTTAACATCTACGTCGATGCCCGGCGTGTCTCCAACATCAAAGACATCGCCGTCAGCCGGGCCAGATGCATCGTTGCCGTTCGGCAACACTAGACCGGCCGATGGAACTGTGGCGGTCTGAGCAGCAGTGCCGGCAAAGGAGATCTTCGGCTGGGACGTGATAGCACCAGTCAGCACGATCGTGCTGAAGTTGCCAGCTGTCACGGTGAGGTTGCCCGTGATGGTCACATTACGCACTGCCGTGCCGGTATTCAGCGCGATACCACCACCGCTGGCATTCAGGGTCAAGTTGGTGACCGTGAGGCCTGCATGTGGCGTAAGAACTGTATTCGCACCAGTAACAGAAAGGCCGAGCAACGTGATGCCCGCACCACTCTGAAGGTGAGCAGCCTTACTCGTAACAGCTGCACCACCACTGTATTCCAGAATATAGCTCGTCACTGTCGGCGCATCCGTGCTCTCGAAATCGCCAGCGGCGATCTTGAGTGTGCCACCGGCTCCGATCGTCACGTTCTTCGTTGTCTCGTCAAGCAATCCCGCCTGGAGGTAGAGCGTTCCAGTGACTGTGAGATCGGCAGCAAGGTCGACCTGATCGTTCACTCCGCCACCAGCAGTGCGGTTGATGGTCAGGTTCACGACTGTTGCCGGGAGTTCTTTCGCGGTTGCAATTGCCGCAGCTTCCGCGCCGCTGTATATGACATTAACTAGACCAAACAACGGAGTGTTCGTCAGCGTCGAGGTCGTCAACTGACGGTCGATCGTCGAACCATCGGCGAACGAAAGCTTGCTGGCGTCCACTGTCAAGGCGCCTGCGCCCTTGAGTGTCAGCGTGCCCGTGATCGTAAACAGGTTGTCCGTCGCTTCGCTGTTCGTCACACCACCCACCGTCGTGGCGATGGTGAGGTTCTTCAACGAGAGTCCGACGCCCGGTTTGAACGTCTGGGCTGCACCACCAGCAAACTCAACCGAACCGGTGCCCATGATGACTGCACCAGCGGTCCGGTTGTACGCATCGCCGGCGATGTAGGTGAGGCTCAGCTTGTTGATTCCGAGGTCGATGTCACCAGCGGTCTGCGTGAACGGACCACCAGACGTGAAGACCCGAGCCGTCGGCGTGGACTCAGCACTTGAGCGGAACGTCACAACACCGGTTGAGTTGATCGTGAATCCACCGGCGACGGTCATATCAGCAGCTGCTGTGATCGTCGGGGTTCCGGTAATAACGAGAACGCCAGTGCCGGCGAATCCACCAGCCGTGAACGTAAATGTCGCACCCGAGAATGTCAGGTTCGCACTCAACGTTGTCGTGCCGCTTGTGTGAACCAGCGTGCCGGAAATCGTCATCGTAGCATTGATCGTGACGCCATTTGCAGCACCAACGATTGTCACGTTGCCAAGCGAGAACGTCGATCCAGGAGTGACGTCAATTGCAGCAGCAGTCGCATCAAACTTCATGATACCGGTGCCACTGACCGTGCCCGCGCCCGTACGATTGAAGTCGGGCGTCGCGCCACTGCCAAGCTGCGTATATGTGAAGGTCTGGAGATTGATGCTGCCGGCAACCATCGTCGTCGAACCTGTGACGCTCACGCTGCTGCCAAGAATCAGAGTGCCGTCCGTCAGAAGGACCAGCCCACCGATGGTCTGTTGGCCCGAACCGCCACGGGTATACGTCAACGCACCCTTTGTGATCGTCAGATTACCGGTATGCGTGGAAGTTGTCGCATTCATCGTCAAGGTCACGGCATCTGTGGCATTTGTGGTATTGATCGTAACGTTGCCAGAGATAACCGCCGTCGTCGTATTCATCACGATCGAAGCTGAGGCACCAGTCACATCCAGGTTGCCGCTGATCGTCTTGATGTTAGAGACGGAAACGCTCGCGCCGCTCACGACGAGGTTGTTGACAGCTGCTGCGTCGCCGGAAGCAGTGGAACCTGTCAGCGAAGAAGATGCTCCACTGATAGTGAACGTTCCGTTCGACAAGGTTCCCTTCACCACATGCGCCTTTGAGGTCCCACTTGCCGTAACAGTGTTCGTGCCGAGGTTCAATGTCTGACCAGGATCGACGGTGAGGACGCCTTTCAGTGTCACAGCGCCCGCAGGCAGCGTGACAGTGCGAGTCCCCGTGCCCGTCGAAATGGTGAGGTTTCTGAGGCGTGCAGCCTGCCACTCATTCGCGAAGCTCAATGCCGGCCAATCTGCATCGCCATAGTATGTGAGGTCATAGGTCGTTCCCGATGCATTCCATGCAATCGCGCCGCCACCTGTGATGATGTTCGCCGTTCCGCCACCAGCCGGGACCACAGACTTGTAGATCTGGGGCTGGGCGAGTACATCGGAGAACGTCATGTTGAAGGTCGCGAGTTGCAGGTCGCCACCACGCAGGTACAGGATACCAGAGAAGGTGATGTTCGAGGTCAGCGCTACGACCGTCGCACCACCCGTGCGGATGTCAAGGTTCGAGAACGTTCCGGTACCGCCGATGTTTCCGGCCGCTTCCCAAATCAACGTTCCGCCACCGCTGGAAGTATATCCACCAGTGTTCGTGAATGTTTTTGTAGCACCCTGCATACGGATGTTGTACGTGCTCAGTTCAACCGAGCCAGCGGTGATCGCGAAATCGCCGGTGACGACAAGCGACGCACCCATCGTGACTTTTCTGGTCGGATTGTTGACTGTGAAATTGTAGATCGTCAGGTTCGGGATGGGCGTGAAAACCTGATCCGACGACGTCGCCGTGCCAGATCCGAACGAAAGTGTGCCGGTTCCCGGAGTAACTGTGCCGCCCGTCAAGGTCACATTGTTCTTCGCAATGAGGCTGTTCGCACCAAACGTCAGGCTACCGCTCGTTTGCGAATACGCCCCTTCGGCGGTCAGGTTGTTCGTGCCGAGAGCGAGCGTCCCACCGTTAACCGTGGTTGCTCCCTTGACCGTGGTAGCGCCGTTGACCGTAAACGTGCCGACAGTGACCACCAGGTCACCATACAGCGTTGCAGCTGCGCCGACCGTGACACTTCCACCTGATGCACTGCTATGATTGATAAGAATGCCCGTCAGCTCTGTACCCGGCGTAAGGGTCGCTGCGCCTGATCCAGTGAACGCCAAAACGCCTGTGCCCATCGTAGCGGCAGTTGCAGAGATGATCAAGCTGCCCGAATTATCGACGGCAGGTGCGGCGGCGCTGAAGGTCAATGTGAAAGTATTCAGCTGAACTGTTCCACCGGCATTGTTCGTCAGATTGCCCGCAAACGTCAGGTTTGCATTCAGCACGATTTTTCCGGTTGATGCGTTTGTAACCGCTCCGCTAACCGTCCCACCTGCAAACGTGAGAGTGCCGGTAGAGCTGTTGGTTGCTGTGCCCGTAACAGAAGCGCTCCCGCTGAATGTAAGGGAGCCTGACATGCTGTTCGTGACGTTGATGACCGTCTTATAAGAGGTGCTGCTGATCGTAGCCGGCGTCTGCACGAGGCCTGCAATCGTCAAAGTTCCGGTACCGGAATTGACGATATTCGCTCCCGTAACATCAGAAGCCCCCGTTGTCGTATGAGCAAAAGTCACCGTGCTAGCGATATTGAACGTTCCGCCATCATTCTCGATTGCACTGACGGCGAAGTTCTGGCCGCCATATGTATTCCATGTCAGTCCGCCGTTTACGGTGACTGTGCCAGCACCGCTGTTCATGAACCCGTTCGGGGCAGCCGATGAACCGGCATCGAACGTGATCAAGCCGCCAAAGGTCGCGTTACCTGACGTAACTGTGACGCCACCCTTCAGACCGATTGGATTCGAGAATGTAATCGTCTTGCCAGAAGTAGCGCTGATCAACAGACTACCTGTGCCAAGAGCAGCTGGCATTTCAGGTCCCGCCGCGATATCGGCACTGTTTGTGAATGTTACATTCACGTTTGTGACAGTCGGAGTAGCGCTGACCGTTCCGGCTGTCCTCGTGATCGTGCCGCCGCTCGCGACCGTGACGTTGGCACCATCGATGTTCAGTGTGCCCGCCGTCAACACCAGTGCGTTGGCTGTGCTGCCAAGGTTGAACTGCAGACTCCCATCTGCGGTTCGACCGAGGTTAATGGTCTTACCAGCCGTGGAGATGGTAATACCATTCGTAATCGTCACGACGTTGCTCGACAAGAAGGTCGTCGAGACAAGCGTCAGGTTCTGACCGATCGCAACGTTCGCCTCGCTATATGTTCCAGCCGCGATACTTATGATGTCACCACTCGCAGCTGCAGCGATAGCTTTGGCGATCGTCTTGAATGGACCAGTCGAGGGGCCGGAGGCCACCGCGGACTTGCCATCATAGATCAAGTCATCACCATTGGTGCTGTTGACGTACCACGTCGTCTGTGCAAAGGCAAGCGCACTGAAGAGCATGGTCAGAACAACCAGAGCACCAAGCTTGAAAAGTTTGTTATTCATGTGTTCCTCCGAATAAGGATGGATTAGGTTTAAATCGACAACAAAACTCGTGCATCTACCTCTTACTTCGTTACTTAACTACTCATCTACTTGTTCTTCCCACTCTGCCTGCGTGCCGGGGAGTCACGAAGGCTTCATCCGCCCAACAGCACGGGCGAAACCCAACGACGTCGTATCATGAAGTGTTGATAGCAGCACGCTGCATCGATCACGCTCCTTTAGTAGTTTGAGATGCGGTGGAATTGATCAAAGTGGGGAACGACGAGGATATGTATACAGTGCAAGTGTGTATCAACTGACTTTGTTCTCTCCGCTTTGTTTCGGTTTCCGATTGCCCAAATGCCGAATCAAACTCACCAACGCGGCTGTTCGACCGCGGCTTTAGGACTACTGCCGTGAAAGTACAGTCAACACCATCAGCGATTGCATAGAAAAGCAGCGAAATATGCAAACATGTGGCGTCAATATAGGAACATTCTGAATTGCTGTCAAGTGTTTTTTTAACCGGGGAACGCTTTACACCTTATTTTTGAGCCGGTTGCAGCGGTCGGGTCTCCGGGGTGAGCCGCCACTGGTACTTCTCCGTTCGACGTCCGTTGGGGGGAACGACATCGAACACTTGACGTGCGATAGATGTGACGGAACAAAGGTAAGGTAGCAACTGCCAAATGTCAAGGACTTTCTTTCGAAATAGCATCTTGCATCGTGAGGTTGTGACATCCGTCAATCGGCGTACTAGGGCATCGAGTGCGCATAGGGTACTGTGAGAGCCCTTCTCTCGGGGGACATCAAACCCAAGATGGTCGATTCCACCATAATCATGGGGATTTCTTCTGCCCCTCGAATCCAAGCGCCTTTGCCCTCCGAAAATCCATATCTGCCTGACCATTCTGGCCAAGCAGCCTGAGCGTCTGACCTCGGAGGTAGAATGACTCGCCCCGCCATGCGTCTGCCTTTACTGCTACATCAAAATCATTGAGGGCGCGCTGGTACATACCGGCTTTTAGATGGACTCTACCCCTCGCCAAGAGAAGTTCGGGATTGCTCGGTTCGATCGTCAAAGCCTTTGCGAGATCTGCCAAGGCGTTCTCGAAATCAGACCTGTCAGAATAGATACGTGCCCTGTTTATGTACGGCGCAAGAAACCCGCGGTCGGACTCTATCGCTCTCCCATAATCCAGTATCGCACTATCAACCTTGCCAAGTTTTCCAAGAAGCACACCCCTGTTGTTAAACGCCTTTGCGTAGTTCGGGTTCAGTTCTATGGCCCGATCGTAGTCAGCTCTCGCTCCTGCGCTGTTTCCGATCTTTTCAAATGCAATCGCACGATTATAATAAGATGTAGGTTCTTCTGAATTCGCCCGTATTGCCTCAGTGTACAACTCGATCGCTTTCTGCTGTTCTCCCCTGTTTGAGTGCGCGAGTCCAAGGTTGTACATCAATCGATCGTAGTTCGAAGCATATGTCACACCGAGATCCAACGCCCTTTCGTAATCGGAAATCGCCTTGTCATTGTCACCTTTGAGCAGAAAGACATTTCCCCTGTTTACGTATGCATCGCCGTATGATGGATTCAGCATGAGGGCCCGGTTGAAGTCCTGAAGGGCAAGATCGTAGTACTGTCGCTCGAAGTACGCTCTTCCCCGATTGTTGAATCCTCTCGCCTTGTTGGGTGCCTTAGCCACCACGTCTCCCCACAGCGTGAGCCCGTCACTCCATACTTTGTTCCGTTCGAATGAGAGACCAGCAAGCGAGACGACGACAATCGAAAGGATCCCCAGTGCCAGCGATCTGCTCCACGACTGCGTCAGTTTGACAAGAACAGAAGCAGCTACTATTGAAGCTCCGGCCATCGGCAAATACATTCTGTGTTCGTAGATGACGTCGGGCAGCGGCACGAAGCTCGACTCTGGCAGAAGCGTGAGACCGAACCACACAGCTCCGAACGAGAGGATACGATGGTTCCTGTACAAGCGGAATGCAAGATATCCAAGTGCACTAAGGGCGACAATACTGCCTATCGTCGCGGGATCGAATAGCGAATGAGAGATGGGAAAGTCATAGTCGAAACTCTGACCCGTTGGAAAGACGAGCAGCCGAAGATACACCATCCAGACGCGTGGTTGAGTGAGAAGGTGTTGCCAGGCAGGCAGCGCCCCCTCGATCCGCGATTCAATCAGACCAGAGAGCACCAGCACGCCTGGAACAGCGATCAAAACCACTGCGACGATTCCGACGAAAAACCAACTCGTCTTTCTGCTAGCACTGAGGAAGTACGTCTCGATGAGCAGAAGAGCCAGCGGAAGCGTGATTGCCGTTTCTTTGGAGAAGATGCCAAGTACCCCGGCGGTCAACGCGAGCCCGTAGTTCTTGAATACAACCACGCCTGCACCGTCTGAGAGTTGATGGAGCCTGGCTTTGAGATACCAGTACACCGCCGCCAAGTAGAAGAGTGCAGCGAGCGACGCTGATCGTTGAGCAATGTACGTAACCGCCTGGGTCTGGGCAGGATGTGCTACAAAAATCAGTGCCGAAAGTAGCGGCAAGAGCACTGCCTTCGTTACCGCCTCACGACCGCCGAAGACCGGAGTCTGCAGAAGTTGCCGAACCAGAGCCCATAGAACGAGCGCACCAAGAAGATGAATGATGACGTTAACAATGTGATACCCTGCGACGTCCAGTCCGCCAACATCGTAGTTCAGAGCGAACGTAAAGTACGTCACGAAACGACTTGGCGAATACCGGAAAATAGCTTCAAGATCGGAAACGTGTCGTATTGCCGGATTGTTGACGATCGAAGTCTCATCATCGAAGTGGAACGGGCCATTCATGGTCCCTGAGTAGGCTGCGATCCCGACAATGAGAATGATCGTCCACGCAATCCAGTCGTGGAGCATGAAGTCCCGAGGACCGAATTCCCTGGAGGCGCCAACTTTCGTTCTGTTCTTTCCGGCCATGATTCTACTTGCCAGGCTGATTGCCCTGGGACTGAAGCATCGCCAGTTGTTGAGCCAGGTTCTTGACCTGCGTACTCAGGGCAGAGATTCTGAGGGAGAAATAGAGACAGAGGAGGAAGATGAAAATGATCGCCATAAAGAAGAGAGTGTTGACGGGGAGTGCGATGCCAAGGATCTGGCTGACAATCACGAGAATATCCGACCAAACCGCAAAGAGTACAAAGAAGAAGCCCGTGATCAGCCAAATGAAGGAATACTCCTCTTTTAGCTTTCGTCTGCGGACAAGTTCGATGATGCCAAAGAACATTATCAGTCCGAGGATGACGACAAAAACCTGCAGTCTGTCTGTCATGTTTGACCTTTCTATCTTTTCTTCGCTGTCTTCTTACGAAGCATGATGACCAGGAGCGAGATCATCATCTTGATCGTATAGAACACCGGCTTGAGTCCGGCATGTTGCGAGATCCCTCCGCTGCGCGGATCGACACGGACTGGAATCTCCTCTATTCTGAAGCCAGACCTATGAAGCGTAAGCAAGAAGTCCGCATCGGGGTAGTCGAACGCGTACTGGTCCTGAACACAGAATTGAAGGACCGTCGATTTGAGAGCTCTGTATCCCGATGTGGGATCTGTGAGCTTCTCATTGATTAGGAGCGAGAGGAGACGCGCGAAAAGACGATTTCCCATTTTGCGGACGACGGACATCGTTCCATCGGAGTCATTCAGGAATCGAGATCCAACGATCAGATCTGCCTCAGTCTCCTTCAATTTTGCAATGAACCAGGGCAGGTATTCCGGGGGGTGCTGGCCGTCGGCGTCGAGTTGGATGACATATTTGTATCCATTCTTTACAGCAAACTTGTAGCCAGTTTGAAGAGCTGTGCCAACACCAAGGTTAAATGGATGCCTGACGACCTTTGCTCCCGCGCGGGTGCTCACTTCCGCGGTCCTGTCACTCGAGCCATCGTCCACGACGAGTATCGTTGCTCCTGCCAATGACGTACACACACCTTTGATAACTTCCCCGACCCGTCCTTCCTCGTTGAAGGCCGGGATCAGTATCAGGATTTCACGCTCAGATATCACTTGACGAGTACTTTCTCATTTGTCCCGCACGCATGGGATGCACCATTGCGGCTCGACTTCAACCATCGGATCAAAAGATACAGAACGACGAGAAGGGAACCTGCCAGAATCACCCCTTCCCACGGACTGAGGACATGGAAGACTTTGCCGTAGTCTGATTGTTCCCAGAACTGCGGATGTTGCTCAAAGGCGAGTATGAGTGACAGCTTTCCGTCGAAGGATCCTATCACAGACCTTTTCGTCCCTGCCTCAGCGACGGGAATTATTCGCCCCGTGAAGCCAGCAAGAAGCACGATGGCGACTATCGTCAATGCCGAGAACGATAGACCCAGCCGGAACCTCATTTCATATTCCGACGGCTCTTGTTTCTCTCTTTTTCGAAACGCCATCACCAGTGCAGTTCCAAACGCTGCCCCCAGAATATTCAACACAATGTCGTTGAAATCAAGATAGGCCGTTTTCTCCGGATTCATTGCGAACTGGAGGACTTCGTCGGCCAGTCCCGCGAACGATGCTGCGAGCAAGAGGAGAGACTCATTGCGAATCGTGAGCCCCAGCAGAATCGACATGAGGGCGTATTGGGGATAATGAATCCGCTCAATGTTGTTGATGATCAGCGTACGATCAACAACGACCATCGAGAACAACAAGAAAGCCCAGAAACCAACGTGTTTCCAACGGTCTGGACCGGCGCGGCGAACAAAAACGACAGCGACAACAACCATCCCCAACGCCAAGGCGGCACTGCCGATATCTGCCGCGAGCTGCATACTCTCGAATCCATACGGAATGATGAACTCAGCATCCAGCCACCGAGAGAATGGATGGTGAGGAATGGAGAGGAGGAGAAACCACAAGAGAGGCGAAGTGCGGTAGAGGAAGACTCTCAGGTTCATTTCGGCGGGCGTTTCCTCTCTTCAATCGTAGCCCTCATGCTGCGGATTTTCCAGTATGCCCGATAGAGACCGCCCATCCCCAGTCTCTTCAGGCCTCCGGCACCAAGATTCAAAAGTAGAGCCAACAAGTGTCGGGCTGCGACATCTGCAGAAGAGAAGTAGTGTTTCCGAGCCCTGCGCACCTCTTCCAGCCCTTGCCTCCAATGCTGCACGGAGGCTCCCTCCAGCTTCATCTCGGCCAACACTTCAGGGAGAGCCACGAACGCGGAGCCACGCTGCTTGAAGCGCAACAACAATTCATAATCCATGGCGAATCTGTAGCTCTCGTCAAACGGGCCATGCCGCTCATACGCTGACCTTCGGACAAAAACAGTTGGGTGATACACCGACGTTTCTTTTTCAAGCCTTGCAGGTTCTGAGAAGCAGAGAATCGCGGGAGAATTCCCTTCCGTAAGTCGTATCCCTCCACAAATCACATCCATTGATGGTGAGGAGACGAAGGCATCGACGACCTTTTTCACGGCTCCGGTTTCGTACACGTCTCCCGCGTTGAGCAAGCCGATCAACTCACCGCGTGCCAGTACGATTCCTTTGTTGAATGCAGCAGCGATGCCATTGTCCTGTTCACTGACCCAATAGTCAATAGACGCTCCAAGTTTTGAGAGCAATTCTACTGTGCCATCTATCGAACCGCCGTCGATGACGATATACTCAACATTGTCATAGGATTGATTCCTGACGCTCGCAACCGTCCGCTCCAAATCGGTCACGCGGTTCAGAACGACAGTCACAACCGTCACGAGGGGGCGCCCCGGGGCGGAAAACCTCATCATCCCGCGCGTTCGAGTTCCTCCCTCGTACTGGCTTTTTCTTACGGTTGAGTCCATATTCACATTTCGCAATTCCTACTCATTTCCCAAACGTGCCTGGAGGATTCGGAAATTCAGTGTCCGGGGATCGAGACCTACTGGAAATCCCGAGCGATCAACATGCAATACGATAATACTCTCCTCCGGGAGTGTTGAAGGGAGTCGAAGGACGATCTCTTGCCGACCTTCAAGTCCGATGCTGTCGATAGCCGTGCCATTGAGCAAGAACTTCATCGTAACTGATTGCCCCGCGAGCGCCGGTCCCTTTTCCAGGATTGCGCGGAGTGAGCGAGAGGCTGGCCCTTTGCGAAACACAAGAAGCTGGGCATCATTATGGGACCATCGTAGCGGACGGCCGTCCTCGTATTCGACGGGGCTCCAGTTGTTACCAAGGAGAAGGACATCTGAGGAATCTCCAAATGTTTCGGGGGAGGTCGCGATGATCTCCCATCCTCTCGGCGGTATGACATCGGCCGGCGTGTTGAGGATTCTGAGTGTTTGGGGCTGGAATTGCCGCTGTGCCGAGCCAACCAGCGCAACGCGATAGTTGAGGTGTCTCTCTTCCCACGGAAGGAAGTTGCGTCCGTTCTCTTTTGTCTGAACACGGATTTCGTTCAATCTCTTCGGAAGAGACGGCAGGTTCACCTTGACGGACTGCACACCAGTGACACGCACGCTGTCGATCAACGCATCGTCAAGGGAAACATACAACCAGAATGGCTGATAGTTCAGTCCTGGACCAGGCTCGACACAGAAGACAATTGCATGAGGGGCCTGTGCGGGATCGATGATATCAAGAACGAACTTGTCTTTCACCCATCGGAAAGGGTGGTTGTCATAGACATAGGGATATTGCTCTCCCTGATAGTACGTGTCGAACCTCAGCTTGTCTGATTGTTTTGCCCTGAGCAACCTGTAGGTCTCATTCTCCCACACAACTGACCGCTCCCCCGGCTGACGGAGCACAACATCGTCCACGCCGACGACTTCGAGCTCGTACTCAAAGAACTGTGCTACGGCATCTGGGAACGGATAGCCGTTGTGTCGGAAGAGATAGCGAAGGAGGTTCTGAAGATCAAAGCGCGGGATATTGAAATAGACGCCGGCCTGGGCGTAACGCTCGATGGGCGTGAGGTTGGTGAGATGTGAATCGGCCTGGTTGTACGGACGTCTCGCTACGTCGATATTGTAGAGCGTGATATAGGCGAGGTTGAGAAGCACAAAAGTTGCCGCAGCGAAACCGGCAAGTGAACGTACACCTCTTGAAGTCCAAACGGACCCGCCAGACTTCCCGAGCTTGAAGACTTCACCCGCAGCAACGACGAGCAAGATCGCGCCGATATAGTAGTTCGTATAATAGAACTTGTAGAGGTAGTAGGAATCGAGAACGGCAAATTTCATAAACAGAAATGCTGCCACCCACGTTGCTGCGAAGTGGACCAGGAACATCCGGTGGTCGTTGCGTTTTCCGATCATCGATCGCAGTGCAACAAGGAGGCCAATCGTAAGCACTCCAGCACCGAAGTACCCAGCGATCATGACTGCGGGAATGTCGAGCTTTGCAGGATTTACGATAGATCCGAACGGGATGCTTGAAGGGAGAAATCCCCAGTAGATCAGGATCATCTCCTTGAAGTGCGAGATTCCCCATGCACGGAAGACCATGGTCGCGCGGAGTCTGACCGGCTCGAGAACCAGCCAGATGCGATCAACGGCCAACACCAAGACCACTGCAAGGAACACGATGGCCAGTCCCATCAGCGCGAATCTGATCAGACGCGAGCTGAGGTCGGCATGCAGGGCGAGCACCTTCTGAACCATTCCGCGTAAATAGATCTTCCAGGACTCATCTCTGGTTGCCGCCCGATGGAGAGCATAGAGCACAAACGGAATGACAGAAAATCCAAGGGGAAATACGTACGTGTGGAAAATCACGAACAGCCACAGTCCGATCATCAAGAGCTTCTTCGGTTCAAGGCTGCGCCGATGTACCATGTTCAATCCCAATCCGAGGAGAAACGGGATAATCGCGGCGAAAATCAGTGAACCTTCGTGACCTGTGAAGAACGTCGAGATGTAGAACGAGCCACAAGTACCGACGAACGACGAGAGCAGTGCAGCTCTATGCCCGAGCCGAAGTGCTTGCCGGGTGAGATAGTAGATTCCAAGCACCTGCATGAACAGCATGAGTTGTCCCTGCAGGTAGAAGACGTTCATCCCGCCGAAGGACCTGAAGAGCAGGGACCAGAATGCCAGACTGGAATACTGGTAGCGTGTGAGCGGATCGAGGAAGCGACCTACCTCCTGCGCCTGTCCCGACAGATAGGCGTCGCGGCCATTCAGTGCATCGAACATATCTTCATTTGCAGTTCCCCAGAACGACTGCCACCCTGACGCGAAAAAGCTCCATGTCACGAACGCGACAATCCCGATTGCCAGCAGCCAGGGCGCCCATTGCGCCAGGCGTACTCTTCCCGCATGGTGTCCGACCGTTTTGGCCGCTGCATCGGCTCTGGAACGCCAGCGGACCATGAGGAACCATACATTGAGTATCGTCGCCAGAACGATCGTGGTGAGGAGAGCTGGCTGCACCGCGTGGAACAAGAAGAAGGACTCGGAGAAGACAGCGACGGCCAGGCAGAAGCCATTCACGAGGATGAAGGTACGGCGTTCTGATGCCGATGAAAGGAGTAGACCCGTCAAACCATAGCCGGTGAACCAGAGGGTGAAAAGGCCCGCGAGGAAGTAGAGTCCGACGGTCATGTTCGGTTCCCCAAAGAGGCAACGTCGACGACGGGAAACTCCGAGTCCGCCAGCAACTGAGCGATTGAAGAGAACCGAAACGAGCCAAGCAACGACTCAAGGCGGCCGAACGTACCCGCGAGGTTGTAGTAGCGAATGACTCGAAAGACAAACGGAACTCCAAGCCTCGGCACCTCGGCGTCGATATCATATGGGTGCAGATAGACCATGCCGCTACCGCCCCTCCGCTCGGACTGTTTCAGAGCCCAGGAAGAGAGCCACTGCGGGAAGCCCCTGAGGTAGAATCCTCCGGCCGCCGGAATCTTGATTGGTCCGAGCGTAAGCACTTGTGCCGGGAACTCTATCATTGAAGAACCAGAGCTCAAACAGATTCTTGAGGGTTTCAGTGGTGATCCCGGAAGTCCATATGCGTGGAATGAAGTTGGGAACATGCTGGAGTCATAGGACAAGCCTTCGTCGGCCATGATCTCAAGTGCCCACAATGTCTCACGAGTCAGAGACCAGCTTGCGGCCCTATAGCCCCTCACTTCCCTGCCTGTTATGTCTGCAAGCACTCCGCGGGATTGTCTCAGATCCTCCCGGA
>Ga0233425_10000554_pt1 | contig 95414 bp, 98 predicted proteins | sample Watercolumn_Towu_2_FD_181712 | JGI IMG/M metagenome (GOLD analysis project Ga0233425, IMG submission 181712) | Freshwater microbial communities from Lake Towuti, South Sulawesi, Indonesia - Watercolumn_Towuti2014_140_MG | ecosystem: Environmental > Aquatic > Freshwater > Lake | place...
TGCAAGCTCCGAAATGAAGCCCAGGTAAACGGCGGCCGTAACTATAACGGTCCTAAGGTAGCGAAATTCCTTGTCGGGTAAGTTCCGACCTGCACGAATGGCGTAACGACTTCCCCACTGTCTCCAGCACATGCTCAGCGAAATTGAATTCTCCGTGAAGATGCGGAGTACCCGCGGTTAGACGGAAAGACCCCGTGCACCTTTACTGCAGCTTCAGAGTGGCATTAGGAAAGAATTGTGTAGCATAGGTGGGAGGCTTTGAAGCCAGGGCGCCAGCCCAGGTGGAGCCATAGGTGAAATACCACCCTGTTGTTTTCTGATGTCTAACCTCGAACCATGAAACTGGTTCAGGGACCCTCTGTGGCGGGTAGTTTGACTGGGGCGGTCGCCTCCCAAAGAGTAACGGAGGCGCGCGAAGGTTGGCTCAGGCCGGTTGGAAACCGGCTGTTAGAGTGCAATGGCATAAGCCAGCCTGACTGCGAGACTGACAAGTCGAGCAGAGACGAAAGTCGGTCATAGTGATCCGGTGGTCCCTCGTGGAAGGGCCATCGCTCAACGGATAAAAGGTACGCCGGGGATAACAGGCTGATAACCCCCAAGAGCTCATATCGACGGGGTTGTTTGGCACCTCGATGTCGGCTCATCACATCCTGGGGCTGGAGCAGGTCCCAAGGGTTTGGCTGTTCGCCAATTAAAGTGGTACGTGAGCTGGGTTCAGAACGTCGCGAGACAGTTTGGTCCCTATCTGCCGTGGGCGTCGATATTTGAGAGGAGTTGACCCTAGTACGAGAGGACCGGGTTGAACATACCTCTGGTGGACCTGTCGTGGCGCCAGCCGCGCAGCAGGGTAGCTATGTATGGACGGGATAACCGCTGAAAGCATCTAAGCGGGAAGCCTCCCTCAAGATAAGATATCTTAGAGCGGTCGAAGACCACGACCTTGATAGATCGGATGTGGAAGTGCGGTAACGCATGGAGCTAACCGATACTAATTGCTCTATTCGCGCTTCGAGAACCCCACCATCAACATCAATCCTGATGTCGATAGTGGCGGATTACAAACAGCATCAAACGCACGGTTTCTAGAACAAAACGATACGCGGTCCACATAGCTTGGTGGCCATAGCGTCTGTGACCCACCCGATCCCATCCCGAACTCGGACGTGAAACCAGACTGCGCCGATGGTACTAGCGCTTAAGCGGTGGAAGAGTAGGGCGTCGCCAGGCTTTGTCGACCGCGTATCCAATAACCCATTCATAATGCACTCAGGCCTCAGGCCAAAACCTGACCTCCTGATATCTCCTTGGCGCGGGGTGGAGCAGCCCGGTAGCTCGTCAGGCTCATAACCTGAAGGCCGCAGGTTCAAATCCTGCCCCCGCAACCAAAATCCTTTAGCGATAAACTATAGCCCCGAAAGCATTGCTTCCGGGGCTTGAGCTATTTGTCTCGATCATGCTCCTCCATGTTCGCCCGAGCGATCAGAGCCGGTTCAGAACCACCTCGGCGAACAAGGCGAGATAGGCTGCTGCAACGGCGTCGGCACGATCCTGGTGGACGAGGCGGCGCGAACTTGCAGCGGTGCGACCACGATGAAGGCACGGTCGCCGAACTCCCCCAGCTTTCAGGCGAGCAACTCCGGCTCTTCGGATAATTTTTTATCGCCGGCTCGTGAGGGACTGCGGCGCTGCTTCGGCGGCGGCGTCGCGCGTTCATGCGTCCAATACCGTTTGCTTCCGCGCCATTGCGCATCGCCTATATAATCAATTCGATGGAGGGGGGCGGGGCATCGGCGCCGATTGCCGCGATCACCGATGTGCTCCGACGACGTGCCGCAGATGTGCATGTCTTCGCGCTATGTCGTCGCGACGGGCGGGGTATTCCGGCGTTAGAGGCGGCCGGCATCCCCGTCGAGGTTCGTGAGGGAGGGACTGCGGACCATCTGTCGGCATTCACATGGCTACTGGCGCGACTGCGCGACTTTGATCCGAGCCTGCTGTGGACATCGCTGACTCGCGCAACGCTGCTCGGCCAGCTGGCAGGGCAGAGGCTCCATGTTCCGGTCGTAAGTTGGCAGCACGCCGCCTATCTCAAGCCCGCGAACCGCCGATTGCTGCGGGCTTCGCATGCGATGTCGACGCTCTGGGTGGCGGATTCGGAGGCAGTGGCCGATTTTACCGCGGAGCAGCTGGCCGTCTCCCCCGATCGACTGATCTGCTGGCCGATCTTCCGCTCCGATCTCGCCGCGCCATGTGCCACGCCCGGCGCCAAGGGCCGGCGGCTGAAGATCGGCAGCCTGGGGCGCCTGCACCGGGTGAAGGGCTATGACACGCTCCTCCTCGCCGCAGCCTCGCTACGCGCCTTGTCCGTGGAGTTCGACCTCGAGATTGCGGGGGAAGGACAGGAACGGGCTGCGCTCGAACGACAGGCCTCCGAACTTGGTCTGGACAATGTGCGGTTCTCGGGTTTTGCCAGCGATCCGCAGGCCTTTCTTGCCGGGCTCGACCTCTATGTTCAGCCCTCTCGATCCGAAGGCTTCTGCCTTGCTGCGCATGAAGCGATGCAGGCGGGGCTGCCCGTCATCGCCTCGGCCGTGGGCGAACTGGCGCGGTCCATCTCGCCCGGCGTTACGGGCGAATTGGTTCCGCCCGACCAGCCCGACCTTCTCGCCATCAAGCTGGGGCTGCTGCTCAACGATCCCGCACGCCTCGGCCGCATGGGCGCCGAAGCTCGGCGTCACACAATGGCGCGCTTCGGTCCGGCGGCGTTCGAGGCTGCCGGCACCGCCGTTCTGGACCGTCTGTTCAGCCTCGCAGGCGCGCCGGCAACCGGCCAAGCTCCCGTCGCACCTCGATCGCCAGACCGCGAACGGACAATAATGTCCGCTTGACGTCGATCAGCGTGACCTCACCGGCCGCCGAAAGGGTGTGCATGCCCTCCGCGTTGCCCGCGACCGAAAGGGGCCGGGCGATGGTGCGCTCGAGCCGTGCCGAGAAAGCCTCAGGCGTCAACCGTTCGATCGCAAGCATGGCTATGCCGCCACCATAGGTATGCTGACAGTCCTGCACGGGCAGCCTTATCTTTCCATCTATCAGGACCGGTGTTCCCCCCGGTCTTGCGCTCACGGGGTCGTTGCGCACGGGGTTGAGGCGATGTGGGTGCCATGCCCCTGTCAATTCTTCGGTCCAGGCGATGCGCAACTCGGCGATCTTGCTGTGCCGGTCGGTTGCCGACGTATAGAAAAGCCACCACAGCCCATCGTGCCAGAAGGGCGTGGCGTCCACCGCAACACAGTCGAGGGCGATGACCGCGACGGCTTCCCAGCGCCAAGGGAAGTCCGCCGCCCGATAAAGCGTCAGGCGCCCCGACCGATGGGCCTCGGGGAGCATCCAGGTCTCGCCCTCCGCCTCGAACACGAAAGGGTAGGAGAGGTGCCAGGGTTCGATCAGCACCGGCCGCCGGTCTAGCAGGGTGTAACGACGGTCGTAAATCAGCAATTCGATCCTGCCGTGTCGATCGCGATAGTCGAAATGCTCGACGAACAGATGAAGCAGCCCGCCTCGCCACAGCCCAAATGGGTCGGCGAGAAACGCATAAGGGCGTTGCTCGGGTAGCCAGTGGACGGGGGCGTCGCCGATCCCGCCGGCTGCGACGATCTCGCCAAGCGGGCGATCGACGATCGCGGGCCGCCAGATATCCTTGCGCAGCGGCACGATCAGACGGCGATGGGAAGCGGCGCCCGGGTCTCAATCGTCGGCACGCCCAGCCGGTTGAGCACCGCGCGTGCCGCGCGGTCGGCGGAGGGCTCTGCGGTCAGGTCGAAGCTGTCGGCAAAGAGGCGCTGCTGGATCGGCGCATAGCGGTTATGCGCGATCGTCGCCCAGTCGAGCGCATAGCCCAGGTCCGCGGGGTCGCTGATCACCGGCCCTGCTGCCCAATGCGCATAATTGGGATCGTTCCGCCAGGCAACGCCCTGGCTGTTGAGGAAGACGCAGGGCCGCGATCGATAGAGGAATTCGTAGATCTGACTGCTCACGTCGCCGAGATAGATGTCAGCGGCCAATGTGTAGCTCATGTCGGTCGAAGCCGAACTGCCCAGATCGATGTGGATGTTGGGCGCATCGTAAAAGCGCTGGTCGATGGCGCCCGGCCGATCGATGCGCAGCTTGTCGATCGTGACCACATAGGGGCGGTGGAACAGCATGACATGCGGCGCGAAGATCAGGTTGAAGCGATCGTCGCGCAGGAAATGTTCGAGCACCGCTCGGCCGTGGCGATACCAGGACGACAGATGGGGCGACGGGTGAGGGTTGTAGAGCACCGTCGGCTTGCCATTGTCCTGCATCGGCAGGCGCGGTCGCCGGTCGCCGATCAGGTCGAACTTCGCATAGCCCACCATATCGATACGGTCCGGGGCAACGCCCGCCTCCGTGGTCAGTCGGCGGCTGATCTTCGGACCGGACACGAGCACATGGTCGAACCGGGCACTCGCCTTGTTGAAACCGATCGCGCGGTCGCCGGCGCCATGGCGGGTGTGGACGATCGGCAGGTCGAGCCCATAGCGCGTCTTGAGGATCAGCGAAGTCTTCTCGGTCACGACGAGAGCATCGAGCGAGCCGAACAGGTCGAGATTGTCGCGGTAGATGCCGATCTTGCGGACCGGCAGAGCCCATTCCAGGCAGCGTGACAGCAGCCGGGTCGACGGGCGACGGAGCCCCAACTCGACGACCTCCAGTCCGCCGCCATCCGGCCCCGCCAGGCGGAACAACTCCGCCGTCAGCGCAGCATTGGTGGTGGCGACCACGACCTGCGTCGAAGGAGATATTCGCCGCATGGCGAGCGCGATGGGAAGGGCATGGGCGACCTGGTGGACCTGGTCGTGGTTGAAGAGAAAGCCGATCTTCATGTCCGCCATGACGCCGCTGCGGGAATGCCGCCACAGCCGAACGCAGAAATTTTAAAGAGGGACTGCGGATGCCGTCTTCCCGGGCCGTCTGGCGCCGAGATGCAAGGAAGGCCGCGCATGAACGGGATCATCAGGAAGATATGGATTGCAGGGCTGGCGCTGGCGGCGGTGGGCGCGGCTTGGAAGCCGACCGTGAGCGCCATGTCTGTACGGCAACCGACGCCGACGATAGTTCGGCCAGCCAGAGACGGCGGCCTGACGGTGATGACCTACAATGTCGAAGGCTTGCCTTGGCCGATCAGGCTGGGCCGGGAGGCGGCTTTCGTTCGGATAGGCGACCGCCTTGCCACGCTGCGTCGACAGGGCAGCCAGCCCCATATCGTACTGCTTCAGGAAGCCTTCACCACGGAGGCCCAATCAATAGGGCGACGGGCGGGATATCGCTTCGTCGTCGACGGACCGGGCCCCGACATGCGCAGTCCGGCTTCACCCACAGCCGCCGATACCGCCTTTCTGGAGAAGGCGAGCTTCTTTGCCGGAGAGCGCAGCGGGAAGCTGCTGGGCAGCGGATTGCAGATCCTGTCAGATTATCCGGTCCGCTCGGTCCGCAGGATGGTCTTCCCCGATTTTGCCTGTGCGGGCTTCGACTGCCTGGCCAACAAAGGAGCGGTCCTCGCTATGGTCGATGTCCCCGGCAGCGCCGTGCCGGTGGCCGTGGTCGACGTGCATCTCAACTCACGGCGCGCCTCCCACGTCGATGACGATCGCTCGCTCTATGCCTTCCGGCGTCAAGCCGACGCGCTCGAGACGTTCCTGGCTGCCAATCTGCGTCCGGGTACGCCGCTTATCCTGGCAGGCGACTTCAATGTCGGTCCGCGGCCATCGCGCACCGCCTATTTCCTGTCTCGCCTGCACGACCTCGGCAATCACGTTCGCAGCGGCATGCACGACGCGCTGCGGAGCTGCGCCACCGCACCGGACCGGTGCGGTGGGGCGCTGCCTGCCGACGCCGCATACTCGCTGAGGCGTGCAAGAGATTGGGAGATCGTGATGCCCGGCGCACGAATGGCGATCGACGTTACCGGGATCAGCGTACCGTTCGGCCATGAGGCGGCAGGCGACATGCTGTCCGATCATGTCGGTTATGTCGCGCGCTATCGGCTCAGTCCCCCGGTCGCAGCGCGCTCGATCGATCGAAGCGCGGCGGCACAGAGCCCGGGCCGGGCGCCGATCACCCACAGCGCCTGAGGTTAGTGGTTGCCACCCTCAAGCTTGCGCAGGAAATGCGCAACCGACAGTCCGCGCGTGAGGCGCATATGATAGCGCATCTGCGCCTCACCGCGTTCCAATCCGGCGTCCTGTTCGGGAAAGGCCGAAGCGTCGGCCAGCAGCCCGTCCATATCCATGAGGGCAAGCGCCGTAGGGCTGTGGCGGGCGCGTTCCAGCTCGACTCTCAACATGGGCAGCGCTTGTCGCATCCGGGTGGGCCAGTCGGCCGATTGCAGCCCCTTGGTCCGTCCCTCCACGGTTTCGGACGGAAGCCGGTCGCCGAAGGCCTTCTTGAACAGCCAGGCGGTCTGACCGTCGCGCAGGAACAATTCGGTCGGCACGCCGGATAGAAATTCCACGAGGCGCAGGTCGGCAGTCGGGTCGCGGGTGTCCAGCCCGGTCGATGCGAGGATTCCCTTCGCATGCTGGGCGAGATAGTCGACCCGCCACAGCACCATCCGGCGCACCGCATGAACGTCGCCCCAGGCGCGGAAGCGGGTGTCGAACCCCATCGCGTCGATATGCGCGCGAAAGGCCGGCGACTGTGCCACCTCACCGCGCAGAGCCGTATATTCGCTCAGCACATAGTCCTGTCGTCCGAACAGGCGTCGGAGCAATATGACGATCGGCATGGGCAGATGCGGCACGAGACTGACCGATAGCAGGCCGCGCAGACGGTCGTGTCCGTTGCGCCGCAACGCTGCGACCTCGCGCGCCCATGTCACAAGGCGCCCGCTCGCGACGAGTTCGGCAAGCCGTTGCGTGCCCAGCGTGCTGACCGTCATGTTGCCGAACTGCCCGCTGAGCAACAAGCTTGCGCCACGTGCTGCTGCCTGCCGCGCTATTTCGCTGCCCCACAGAGTGTTGGTGGGGTTGAGCATCGGATATTCGTAGTGGAAGAAATCGGCGTCGAACTCGTCTCCCACCATTCGTTTGGCGCAGTCGACCAGCACATGATCGATATTGGCGTGCAAGGCTGCCGTTCGCGCTGCGCCGGAACCCTCGTTGCCGAAGCGCCCCGCGACCGGCGGCAGGTTCGCACCCGGCAGAGGGACATGCGTATAGGCGGTCAACCTCCTGCTGCTTTGCGCGAGCTGAGCTGCCGCGCTCACGGCGACCAGGCCGCTGTCGCGACCGGCGCTCAGGTGGCTGGCGACGTCACCGGTGGTGCGTAGCGCGTCGGCGACCGCCCGGTCGAACAGCGCGCGAAAGGCGTCGACATAGTCGTCGAGGCGCTTGAAGCGCGGTGAACGATCTTTCGCTCGATCGTACCAATCGATCGCTTCGATGTGCCCATCGGCCTGAATCCGCAGCATCTGGCCGGGCTCGATCCTGTCGATTTCTGCGAAGAAGCTGCGCGGGCCGACATGGGGCAGCAGCGCGATATGGTCGCGTACCCGCTCGACGTCGGGCGCGCGCGGAATGTCGGGCAGGGCGTGCAGCCCCTTCGCCATGCTTGCGAACAGGACGCGCCCCGCATTCCGGTGCACGAACAGCGGACGCTGGCCCAACGGGTCGCGTATCAGTCGCAGGACCCGTGCCCGCGCGTCCCACAGCGCGAAGGCGTAGCTTCCCTTGAGTCTTTCAAGCGCGTCCTCGCCCCAGCGCTCCCAGGCCGCGAGGATATAGTCGGCGTCGCACATCGCGCGCGTCCGCTCCGCGTCGAGGCCCAGCGTTTCGGCGAGTTCGGGGCGATTGTCTATCCGGGCATCGGCGACAAGGAAAAGTCCGCCGTCCGCTCCGTTGAGAGGTTGCCGATCATAGCGGTCCTCCGGCACCATCCGGGCAAGCTGGATTCCCAGCGCGAGTTCGCCGAGATCCGCGCGGCTGCTGCGGTCGCGCCCATAGATGGCAAGGGCCGCCTGCATCCGCGCGCACTCATCTGCGGCGCCGGCTGCGCCATGCAGATGCCAGCTGCCGCAGATACCCGTCACTCAGCCATCCCCCTTTCCTTCGTGGCCTGCCCGCTCCAGCCTCTATCGCATCGGGGGAGCGAGGCAACCGCCATTGCCCGGAAGCGGAGCGGGGCGCCGCCGCAGCGATTCTCCAGGACGATGCGCGGTTGACGATGCTACCGACATGATGGCATTGGGGCGCCCTCGGCAAGCAATGCCGAAGGCCCGGTGAGCGGGTGTAGCATAGTGGTAATGCTCCAGCCTTCCAAGCTGGCTAGGAGGGTTCGATTCCCTTCACCCGCTCCAACATCACGGTATCTTCGGCGGAGCGCCCATTCGGTCGTGCCGATCGGTGCCAGCCTCCATCAATGGAACAACGGATTTTCGCGTAGCCTCGTGATGGCGAGCGATACGAAAGCACGGACCTTGGCGGGGGCGTTGCGGCCTTGCGGATAGAGGATGTGGACCGGAAGCGGGGGCTCCTCATGGTCGACAAGCACGATCCGCAACTCGGCCGAGCGCAGGGCAGGCCCGATCTGGTAGTGGAGCACCCGCGTCAGCGCATGCCCCGACCGGGCGGCCGTGATGACGGCCTCGTTGGTGTTGCATTGCAGGGCGGCGTCGATCGTCACGCGCTGATCACCGGCGAACCGCCATTCGGATGACGCCCAGGCGCTGGTCGATGCGGCGATGCGATGCTGCCTCAGATCGGCGGGCGAGGTCGGCACGCCATGTCGGTCGAAGTATTCCGGTGACCCGCAGACGACCCTTCGTACTGAACCCACCTTAACTGCAGTGAATCCGGAGTCGGCCAGATGGCCGATCCTTATGGCAACATCGACGCCCTCGTCGATGAGATTGACCGGACGATCGACGAACAAGGTCCGCCCGCCTGCGGAGGGGTATTGCGCGAGATATTCGGTCATGATCGGCAAAACATACATATGTCCGAACATCACCGAGGCGGTGACCGCGAGGGTGCCGCTGGGCGTCGCATAGGACCCTGCAGCGGCGGCTTCGGCCTCGGCGATGTCGGCCAAGATGCGCCGGCAATCGTCCAGATAACGCGCTCCAGCTTCGGTCAGACGGACCGACCGCGTGGTGCGGACGAACAACTGGGCACCGATCAGTTCCTCGAGCGCGGCGACGGCCCGCGTCACGGCCGGGGCACTCATGTGCATCGTCCGCGCCGTTTCCGCGAAGCTGGCGGTCTCCGCCACCTTCACGAAGATCCGCATCGCCTGCCACCGGTCCATTTCAGCTCCCCTTCACAGGCGATCCATAATCGACGGGGAAGGGCGCGTCGATTAGGCCAGCCCGCCCGCGTGCCCTTTCGGCCGATCAGAGGCCGAGCTCGCTGAGCCCCGGGTGATCGTCGGGACGACGGCCCAGCGGCCAGCGGAACTTGCGGTCTTCCTCGCGGATCGGCATCTCGTTGATGCTCGCGTGGCGATGCGCCATCAGGCCGTCCTTGGCGAACTCCCAATTCTCGTTGCCATAGGCCCGGAACCACTGGCCGCTGTCGTTGCGATATTCATAGGCATAGCGGACGGCGATGCGGTTGCCGGTAAAGGCCCACAGCTCCTTGATCAGGCGATAGTCGAGCTCGGTCTTCCACTTGCGGGTCAGAAAGGCCTGCGCCTGTTCGCGGTCGCTGGCGAACTCCACCCGGTTCCGCCAGCGCGTATCGGGTGTGTAGGCGAGCGCCACCTTGGCTGCGTCGCGGCTGTTCCAGCCATCTTCGGCAAGCCGGACCTTTTCGATCGCACTGTCGCGGGTGAACGGGGGAAGAGGAGGTCTGCTCATCGCTATTTCCTTCGTCTGGGGTCGTAATCGGTTGTCTGGGGGGGGCTCGTCACGGGGCCGCTTGCCGCCAGTTGCCAGTCTTCAGCGTATGGGGTGACCAGCCGCCGTCTTCGCGAAAGGACCAGCGCAGTGCCAGCGCTCCGCGGCGCAGCACGATCCGGCGGGGCCGGAAGGTCCATAACCGCTCCGCACCCTGGAAGGCTTCGATCTCGGGCGAGTCGAACAGGATCTCGGCATCGCCGGTCATCTGCAGCATGTCGCCGCTCGCATGGTCCACGAACAGCAGGCCCGCCCTGCCGTTGAGCAGGATGTTGCCCAGTGTGTTGAAGAACAGATTGCCGTCGAAGTCGGGGATGGTCAGCACGCCGTCGGCACCCGCGCGCACGAACCCTGCCTTGCCGCCGCGATGCGACACGTCGACCTGCCGCTGCCCCTCGCGATCGGCGTAGGAGGCCACGAAGAAGCTGTCCGCCATTTCGATCATGGCGCGGGTCGCGTCGTCCAGCGCCGCCCGGCTTTCGACCGGTGCATCATGGGGCAGCGTCACGTCGCGGGCAAAGCTGGCATCGCGCAGCTGGATATAGCGAGGGCAGTTGCCGAAGCTCTGGTCGACCTCGACGTGCAGGACGCCGTCCTCGCCGGTCAGGGTGCCGTTCATTCGGTTGCGGCGGCGGCTGTGCATCTCGATGCCCAGCAGGCCCACCGAACGGCCGCCGCCGATCCCCGGCGCGGCGGGGTCACCCGCCTGCGGCCGGGCCGCGATGTCGAGCGTCGTCGGCGTTGGTGAGGCGATGAAGCCGGGCACTCCTTCCAGGATCGTCGCCCAGGCGTCGTCGGACTGGTCGACACTCCCCACCAGGATGAACGGCAGCTGGGCATAGAAGGCGCGGTGCTGGTCGGGCATATGATCGCGGATCACGCGAGGCCCCACCTCGGCCATGCGCTCGGCGACGCCGAGCCTTGCCTGGATGCGCCGCTCGCCGTCGTGCCACACCGGATGTGTGCTGGACTGTTCTGACATCGCCGGATCCTTTCGTGCCGCCATCGCGCAAGGCGCGCTCTTTGTCCGGTTCAGGCGGCGAGCCCGATCGGCGTCCGTGCGAAGGAGACGAAGCCGGGCAAGGCTTCGACCCGACGGAGGAAATCGATCACGGCGGGGTAGCCCGACAGGTCGACATTGCCCTCCGGGGCCCGCGCGACATAGCTGTAGAGCGCGACGTCGGCGATCGTCGGGGCCGCTCCGGCCAGCCATGCGCTCTCCGCAAGCCGCGCCTCCAGATGCCCCAGCAGCCGGTGCGAGCGGGCGATCACCTCATCGGGGTCGAACGCGGCGCCGAATACGGTGATCAGCCGCGCGGCGGCTGGGCCGTAAGCGAGTTCTCCCGCCGCGACCGAAAGCCAGCGCTGGACCGCCGCTTCGCCTTGCGCATCGTCGGGCAGCCAGTCGGTGCGGCCGGACTTGCGGGCCAGATAGACAAGGATGGCGTTGGAATCGGCGATCACGACGTCGCCGTCGACCAGCACCGGCACCTGGCCGAAGGGATTCAGCTTCAGGAATTCGGGCAGCTTGTGTGCGCCCGCCGCGAGATCGACTTCGACGAGCTCGTGCGGGACGCCCGCAAGCGATGCGAACAGGACGACGCGGTGGGCGTGGCCCGAAAGCGGATGATGATAGATCTTCATGGATGCGGCCCTTGCTGGCGATCGGGACTGTCCCGATCCATGCGGCAAAGTTGCGCGCATCCCGCATGTGCCTGAAGCCGCCTTGTGGAAAGCTCAGTATTGCAGTCAGCGTAATAATCCGGTTCGGCCCTATGCCCGGTCGCCGCCGGCGCCTGGCACCAACTCCGATCAGCATCAGGCGAATGCCGTCCCGCCCCTGACCGGAGAACCGGCTCGGTCAGGGGCGGGACGGATCGCTAGCACATCGGCGATGCTTGGGCGGTCAGAAGAAGCCGAGCTTCTTGGGGCTGTAGCTGACCAGCATATTCTTGGTCTGCTGATAATGATCGAGCATCATCTTGTGCGTTTCCCGGCCGACGCCCGACTGCTTGTAGCCGCCGAACGCCGCGTGCGCCGGATAGGCGTGATAGCAATTGGTCCAGACGCGTCCGGCCTGAATCGCCCGGCCGAAGCGGTAGCAGGTGTCCGCCTCACGGCTCCATATGCCCGCGCCCAGGCCGTAGGGCGTGTCGTTGGCGATGGCCAATGCCTCTTCCTCGTCGCGGAAGGTGGTAACCGACAGGACCGGTCCGAAGATTTCTTCCTGGAAGATGCGCATCTTGTTGTCGCCGCGAAAGACGGTCGGCTGGACGTAGAAGCCGTCCTTCAGCGCTCCGCCGAGGTCCGCGGCCTCACCGCCGATGAGCAGTTCCGCGCCTTCCTGCCGGCCGATGTCGATGTAGGACAGGATCTTGTCGCGCTGTTCCGATGACGCCTGCGCGCCGAGCATCGTCGCGTCGTCGAGCGGGCTGCCCTGCACAATCGCGCCAACGCGCTTCAGCGCGCGTTCCATGAAGCGGTCGTAGATTTTCTCGTGGACCAATGCGCGGCTAGGACAGGTGCATACCTCGCCCTGGTTGAGCGCGAACATGGTGAAGCCCTCGATCGCCTTGTCGAGATAATCGTCATCCTCGCGCACGACATCCTCGAAGAAGATGTTCGGCGATTTCCCGCCGAGTTCGAGCGTCACCGGGATCAGATTCTGGCTGGCATATTGCATGATGAGGCGTCCGGTGGACGTCTCGCCGGTGAAGGCGATCTTGGCGATGCGGCGCGACGTCGCCAGCGGCTTGCCGGCCTCCAGACCGAAGCCGTTGACGATGTTCAGCACGCCTGGCGGCAACAGATCGCCGATGAGGTCGATCCACAGCAGGATCGAAGCCGGGGTCTGCTCCGCCGGCTTGAGGACAACGCAATTGCCGGCGGCAAGCGCCGGCGCGAGCTTCCACGCGGCCATCAGCAGCGGGAAGTTCCACGGAATGATCTGCCCGACCACGCCGAGCGGCTCGTGGAAATGATAGGCGACGGTGTCGTGATCGATCTCTCCGATCGAGCCCTCCTGCGCCCTCACGACACCAGCGAAATAGCGGAAATGATCGATGGCGAGCGGTACGTCCGCCGCCATGGTCTCGCGGATCGGCTTGCCATTGTCCCAGGTCTCGGCAATCGCGAGCTTATCCAGATTTTGCTCCATCCGGTCGGCAATGCGATTGAGGATGCGCGCGCGCTCTGCCACCGGCGTGCGGCCCCAGCTATCCTTTGCGGCATGGGCGGCATCGAGAGCCGCATCGATGTCCTCTGCCTGCGAGCGTGCGATCTGGCCGATCACCTTGCCCGTCACCGGCGTGATATTGTCGAAATAGCGGCCTGCCTTGGGAGCGACCCATCGCCCGCCGATGAAATTGTCATAGCGCTGCGGGAAGGGCGACTGCAGCTTGCTGTCCGGCCGGTCCAATACGGTTGTGGTCATGGCTGATCCTCTTCTGTTGCTGATGGGCGCCATTGTGCTGGCGTCTGATCGCATCCTACCGAGCCATCGAGACGTGGCGGAAGAGGGGGAGAGGAAGCGCGGGTGCCCGCTTGTCTCGCGAATGAGACAGGAAGCAGCGCTGATCGCTTGCGGATCTGTTCAGCCCGAAAGGCCGGCGCGTGCCATACGGCGGTAAAGTGTCGCGCGACCAATGCCGAGCATCCGCGCAGCGCGACTCGCATTGCCGCCGGCCTGCGCCAGCGCCTGTCGCAGCACGGCCCGGTCGGCGTCGCCGAACGAAGGGCGGGCCTCTTCTCCGAGAAACAGCGCCAGCGGCTGCGGCGTGGCGAGCGCCGCGTCGTTCAGGCCCAGCCTAGCCCGCGCCGCGCGGCTGGCCCCGACCACCAGATCATCCCGGTCGACGGCAAGGAGCGCACTGCCGATGGCAGCGTCGTCGGCCAGAAGGATGATCCGGCGATCGGCGAAATGGTGGCAAAAATAGTCCCGTTCGATCTTCAGGGCGGCATCCCGGACCAAGGCCGCGATCATCTCCGCCATGGCCGGTCCGTGATCGTCGCGGCAACTCGACACATCGAGTGCGCCGGCCAGCCGGCCGTGCGGATCATAGACCGGTGCGTCCATGCAGCTGATGTCGACATTGCGGCTGGCGAAATGCTGGTCGCGATGAATGACCACCGGCTTTCCCTCGAACAGGCAGGTGCCGATGCCGTTGGTGCCCTGCTCCGCCTCGCTCCAGATCGCGCCTTCGACCAGCCCGGCGGCTGTGAATGCATTCACGTCGCCATTGCCGGACCGCCGTTCTAGGATCACACCCTGCGCATCGCTCAGGATCACCGCGCATCCCGATCGCCCGACCGACCGGAACATATGGTCGAGCACTGGTGCCGAGACCGCCAGCATCGCGGCATGCCCGGCCCGAACGGTCGCGAGGGACGCTTCGTCCAGCCGCTCGCATCCGGGGGTCGCATCGGGATCGAGGCCATGGGCCAAGGCCGAACGGCACCAGGACGCGGCGATCGCCGACGTCGCCGCACTGGACGGCGAGCGGATCGCTTCGAGAACCGCATCGCCATGTCGAAGATTGGCCTGGCTCATAAGATCGAGGCTCGCAGGATTGCAGGAGCGCGTCAACCGACGGCCTATCCAGCCTGCCCCGCGCTCGCCAGCCGGGAAAGCCCGACGTCACCCTCCAGCGACCGCATAGCGGACTTCCTGCAGATCGAGTTCGCGTACCAGCCTGCGGGCGGTTTCGCTGCCCAGTTGCCTGTGGCGGACGCGGCGGAATATCTCCCTGCGTTCGGCCTTCAGCGCTGCGAGGCGCAACTCGCGCTCGATCCGTTCGAGGTTACGCGCCAGCGCCTGCTCCTCGGCTGCGCCGAGATGCGTCTCCATCCGCATGCGATATCCGTCCATGATCCGCGACGCGGCGGCGACATAGATATCGGCATCGTCGCGGCCGGCCGCCATGGCATGTTCGAGCTGTTCGACCGCTGCGATCGCGGCCTGTGCGGCGGCCACGCGCGCGCGGTTCTCCTCGGCCAGATGCGAGGGCTCTTCGGGCAATTTGAGGTCGCGAAGCAGCCAGGGCAGTGTGGCGCTGGCGGTGAGCAGCGACACGATGATCACGCCCATCGCCAGGAAGATAGCGAGGTCGCGCGCCGGAAAGGCTGAGCCGTCCGCCATGGTCAGCGGCAGGGTGAGCACGCCCGCCAGCGTGATCGCGCCGCGCACGCCGGCGAAGGAGGTTGCGGCGACAGCGCGCCAGTTCGGCGCCCGTTTCCACTCGCCCGCGCGGAAGAAGGTCCAGCGCAGCGAGACCCACACCCACAGGAAGCGGAGCAATGCGAGACCGACGTTGAGCGCCAGCACATAGACCGCCAGCCACCAGACTTCCCGATGCCCGGTGGCGCGCACGATGTCGGCGGCGCCGTCCAAAATGCCGGGCAATTGTTCTCCCAGCAGCACGAAGATGACACCGTTGGCGACGAACTGGATCACGTCCCAGATCGAGTTGCGGCGGATTCGGGTCGTGGCGGCGACCTCGCCCCGGCTTTCGACGAAGCCCATGGTCAGGCCGGCGGCCACTGCCGCCAGGATCCCCGAGCAGTGGATATGCTCGGCCAGCAGATAGGAGCCGAAGGGGATCAGTAGGCTGATCACGATCTGTGCGCCGCCCTCTTCGCCATAGCGGCGACTGATGAAAGCCTTGGCGCGGGCGACGCCCCAGGTCACGCCGATGCCGACGGCGATGCCCCCGAGTGCCACCCAAAGGAAGCTGAGTGCCGCCTGCTGGATCGAGAAGGCGCCGGTCAGCGCCGCGGCGACGGCGAAGCGCAGGCAGACGAGGCCCGACGCGTCGTTGAGCAGCGATTCCCCCTCCAATATGTGCATCATCCGCTTCGGGATCGGGACGCGCTGGGCGATCGCCGATACGGCGATCGGATCGGTAGGCGAGATCACCGCCGCAAGCGCGAAGGCCACCGCCAGCGGCATGGTCGGGATCATCCAGTGGATGAACAGGCCCATGCCGAGCACGGTGAACAGGACGAGGCCGAGCGCCAGTTCGAGGACGGTCTGGCTATCGCGGAACAGTTCCTCGCGCGGAATGCGCCAGCCGTCGAGGAACAGCAGCGGGGGCAGGAACAGCAGGAAGAAGATATCGGGATCGAGCTCGACCCGCCAGTCGGCGACGAGCCCGATCGCGGCGCCCAGCGCGATCTGGAACAGCGGACGTGGCAGGGGCAGTGGAACGGCGCGCGATAAGATGCCGCTGACCACCACGGCCAGGAGAAGAAGGAGGACGATCGTGATGGAGTCCAAAAGCGCAATTCCTGTGCGAGGCGGGAAGAGCGATCCTCTGTCGCGGCGCGCGGCCGCAGCGTCAAGCAGCAGGGGCGCGTTCGGCCGGATCCCTGAGAGCGGGATCGATACAGATGCGCCGGATTGGGATAGGGCATCCGCGTCGGCCAGCGGCTAGCATGGGCTCTTCGAGACAAAGGCGGCGATCCGATGGCGACCCATCATGACTTCATCATCATCGGCGCCGGATCGGCGGGGTGCGTGCTGGCCAACCGGCTTTCCGCCGATGGCGCCAGCGTGTTGCTGGTCGAGGCCGGGCCACCCGATCGCAGCGCGCTGATCCACATTCCGGGGCTCTTCTCCACCCTCTACCGGCAAGGACGCTTCGCCTGGGAATATCGCACGGTTCCTCAACGCCATGTCGACGGGCGCGTGATGCGCGACGTGCGCGGCAAGGTGCTGGGCGGGTCGAGTTCGACCAATGGCATGCTCTACTGCCGTGGCGCGGCCGCCGACTATGACGGCTGGGCGGCGATGGGCAATGGCGGCTGGTCCTACGCGGACATCCTGCCCTATTTTCGCCGCGCCGAAGACCATGCCGACGGCGCCGACGCCTTTCACGGCACGGGCGGCCCCCTCAAGGTGCAGCGGAGCCGGATGAACCACCCCCTGGCGCGCGCCTTCGTAGAGGCTGCGTTAGAGGCCGGGCATCCCTATAGCGCCGACATCAACGGCGCCGACCGGCAGGGTTTCGGTCCGGCGGATTCGACGATTGCCGGCGGCAAGCGCTGGAGCGCGGCGCAAGCCTATCTTCGCCCGGCGGCGGCGCGGTCGAATCTCGAGATCCTCACCGGCGCCCAGGCAACACGCATCCTGACGGAGGGATCGCGCGCGATCGGGGTCGAACTGGCGCTCAAGGGCGACCGGGTCCGCCGCGTGGGCGGAGAGATAATCCTCGCGGCCGGCGCGCTTCAGTCGCCGCATCTGCTGATGCTGTCGGGGATCGGGCCCGCCGATCACCTGCGTCGGGCCGGTGTCATGCCGCACATCGACCTCCCCGGGGTCGGATCGAACCTGCACGACCATGCGAGCGTCACCGTCCATGCAGCCTGTGCCTATCGCGGTACGCTGGCGAAGCTGCTCAATCCGGTGCATGCGGCGGGGGCCTTCCTGCGCTACATAGTGCGAAAGGACGGGGTGATGGGCGAATGCTCGATCGAGGCGTCGGGGACGATGCGCACCCCCGGCGCCGCCGTGCCCGACATCAAGTGCCAGTTCGTACCGATTCCGCTCGACCCCGTCAGCGGCCTGCCGATCCGCAACCATGGCATGATCAACCGCATGGAACTGACCGTTCCCGAAAGCCGGGGAACGCTGCGACTGGCCTCGTCCGATCCCTTTGCTGCGCCGTTGATCGATCCCAATTATCTGGCCGAGCCCGCCGACCGTGCGAAGCTGCGTTTCGCCATCCGGGGAGCGATCGAAATCTTTCGGCAACCCGCCTTTGCGCCGTTCGGCGTCGAGCCGCTGCTGCCGGTGGCGGACATGGATGATGATGCTGCGCTCGACGCCTATGTGCGGGCGACGCTGACCAACGACCATCATGCCGCCGGAACCTGCGCGATGGGGAACGGGCCGGACGCGGTGGTCGACGCGCGACTGCGCGTCCATGGCGTGGAGGGGCTGCGCGTCGTCGACGCCTCGATCATGCCCAAGGTCGTGTCCGGCAACACCAATGCTCCCGTCATCATGATTGCCGAGAAGGCTTCCGATATGATCATGGGCCGTGAGAACGCCGCCGCAGGATAGGCCTTGACTCTAAGTCTACATAAGTAGATTTAATGGCTCATGATCAGAAATCGCGCTTTGTCCCCCGCCGCCCGCCAGTTGCTTGCCGCTCTGATGGAGGGCGGATCCGGCTGGCTTCACGGCTATGATTTGTCACGTCAGTCGGGGATCAAGTCGGGTACGCTCTATCCGTTGCTCATCCGCCTCGAAGGGCAGGGCTATCTGGAGGCCGAGTGGCAGCCTTCAACCGAGCCGGGCCGCCCGCCGCGCCATGCCTATCGGCTGACCGAAGCGGGCCGGGCGCTCGCCATGGCCAATCCGCCGGCGGTCGGGGCGGCGCATGGCCGTGATCTGGGAAAGGCTTCGGCATGATCGATCGCTTGCTCCGCGCTCTCGCTGCGATGATCGTCGCTTGTGCCGCCATGATATTGCCGGGCGCCTCACGCGGCTGGGGGCGCGCCATGCGGCAAGAGGTTCGCGACATTCCGCAGGGCGTCGAGGCGCTGCGCTTTGCGCTCGGATGTCTGGTAGGGGCATCTCGCGAGGTCTTTGGTCCCGCCGATCTCCACGAGTCCGTGCAGGAGGGACGGCCCTCGGGAAGCCCTACCGGTATCGGCTTGCGTGTTCTCCTCGTCGCCTGTGCGATCGTCGCCGTGCTGTTGGGCCTCGGCCATATGAAGGCGGGCGGCGCGCCGGCGACGATGATGCTGATGAACCTCATCGCGCTCGCGCTGGGGCTGTTGCTCCTGTCGACGACGTCGATGCTCCGGTCTTTCCTGCCCGCGCCCGATCCACGCAGCCTGTCGCTGCTGCTGTCGCTGCTGCTGGTCGCCACGGCTCTGGCGGGGATGACGGTGGATGGGGCTACGCGCTGGATCCGGCTGAGTGGCCTGGCGGTCCAGCCGAGTCTGATCCTTCTGCCCCTTATCCTGCTGTGGTTCGTGCGACGAGCTTCGCCGGCCTCGCTTCTCGCCGTGCTGTTGTCCGCCCTCGCGCTCGCGTTGCAGCCGGATCGGGCAATGGCGGGCGCTCTGGCCGCGGGCCTGCTGGCCCTGGCGCTGACGCGGCCTGACCGGGTGACATTGTTTGCGCTGGCCGCTGCCGTCGCCGGGTTCGTGGCTACGCTCGCTCAGCCCGACGTCCAGCCGGCGATGCCCTTCGTCGATCAGATCCTGTGGACCGCGTTCGCGCTTCATCCGCTTGCCGGCGTGGCAGTGGTCGGCGGCGCTGCGCTGCTGGTGGTACCGGGTCTGGTGCTTATGGCACGCGGCGCGGGCGATCGGCCGCTGGGCGCGGTGTTCGCCGCGACATGGTTCGCGATCGTGCTGGCGGCGGGGCTCGGCAATTATCCGACCCCGCTGGTCGGCTATGGTGGCAGTGCGATCCTCGGCTATCTCGCCTGCCTGTGGGGCCTGCCGCGCAGCATGACGCGCGCTAGGCGACCCGTGAACGGCTTTAGGCGGGAGAAGGCCGAGGAAGGTCGGCAAAATCTCCGGTCCGGCATAATCGCTACGCAAACAATAGCCTGATCGATCAAAGCCGCTGGAATGCTGCGTCCAAGCCTGCCATCATCTGCGCAAACAGATGGTGAGAGGATGATATGGAAGAGCCGACCGCTGCGCCCGGCCTGACGCCGGGCAAGGGATTGATTGTCTTGCTGGGCGTCGTGGTGGGCGTCGCCGCCTATCTGGCGATCGGCGGGGCGTTGGGGATCACGCCGCTCTATGCGGGTTTCGCCTTCTCGCTCTATTTCGGCGGGCTCAAGCATAGCGATCCCAAGGAGTTTCCGCCGTCGTTGGTCGGGTCGCTCGGCGGGATCGGCATGGCGGCGGCTTTGCACATCCTGCCCGAACAGTTCGGCACGCCGGGCATGGTCGTCGCATTGATCGGGATATTGCTCGCCATTTATGCGCTGCTGATGGGCTGGGTGCCGATGCTGGTGAACTATGCCTTCATGCTGATGCTGACGATCGCCACCATCCCCGCGGTGAAGGCCGAGGCGGCTTTTCTCGGCATGGCCTGCTCGGTGCTGCTCGCGGCCGCGCTGCTCGGCGCGCTGCTGCTCGCCGGCAGCAGGGCGGCCCGCAAGGCGCAGGCGACCGCCAGCGCCTGACGTGGTGCGCGTCAGTCGTCCCGCGACTGGCGCGCGCGTTCGCGTTCGAGGCGCTTGCGCTCCTTGCGGTCGCGTTCTTCCTGCTTCCGCATCTCGCGGCCGCGGTTGCGATCGGCCTCGTCCTGGCTGGTCGTGGCCCAGTCGACGCCCTTGCCGACGACCTTGAACGGGGCGGTGACGACCGTCTTCGCCGTGCTGACACAGCCCGGCAGCGCGAGCAGGCTACCGATCATCACTATCCTTCGCATCGCTTGTCCCCACTCGTTGTCCCCGATGCTAGCCTGCAACCGCCTGAACCGTCTATGAAGTCCTTGGCGGCCATCCTTCGGCGCCAGTAGGAGACGCATGTGGCCCTGGGGCGCAGACTATTGGGGGCCTTGGTCCGACTGCGCATCCGCCTGCTACCGCCGCTGACGATCGGCGTGCGCGCGGTGGTCGTCGATCCCGCCGGCCGCATCGCTCTCGTGCGCCACACCTATGACGAACGCTGGTATCTTCCGGGCGGCGGTGTCGAGTCAGGCGAGGCGATCGCCGCCGCCATCCAGCGCGAGGTGCGCGAGGAACTCGGGCTGGATCGGGTCGTGCCCGACCGGGTCATCGGCCTGTTCCTGAACCTGAAGGAGGGACGCGACGATCATGTCGTGCTGTTCCTGATGCGCGCCGAAGCGGCGGTGCCCGATCGCCTGCGGACGGCAGCCCCCTTCGAGATCGCCGAAGCGGCCTGGTTCGCACCGGACGCGCTGCCCGAGGCAACATCACCGGCGACGCGTCTCAGGATCGCCGATTATCTCGCCGGAAAGGACAGCTTCGGACACTGGTAGGCCGCGAAGGTAGTGGTCAGCCTTCCGCCGCCTCGACGCGCGCCAGCACCGTCCCTTCGGTAACTTGGGCACCGACGCTCGCCTTGAGGTCGACTACGACACCATCGAAGGGCGCCAGCATCGCCTGCTCCATCTTCATCGCCTCGAGCACCAGAAGCTTCTGCCCCTTGGTCACGCTCTGCCCCTCGGTCACCTCGACCGCGATGACCTTGCCCGGCATTGGCGCGACCAGCGTCCCGTCCGAGAGGCCCGCACCGCCGCCGGCCAGGTCCGCGCGGGGCGGTCCGAAGGGCCAGGCTTCGCCGTCGACGAACAGGATCTGCTCCTGCCCGACCCGACGGTCGCGTCCCGCGGCATCACCTGTGTCGACCGTGGCGAGATGCACCTGGCCACCGATCTCGACCGCGATGCGCCGGTCTGCAAGCGCGTTGGCACGGAACCCCGTCAGGCTGCTCCACGGGCCAACGGCTTCAGGCAACAGCGCCCGCGCTGCATCGGCGACCACCATTGCGGCCGGTTCGGCGGCCGGAACGAGCGACGCGGCATGGCGTTCGATGAATCCCGTATCGATCTTGCCCGCGACGAAGTCGGGGTGCGCCGCCGCTCGCGCCAGAAAGGCAGCGTTGGTGCGCACGGGCCACACTTCGACCTTCGCTGCCGCCCGCGCAAGTTTATCGGCCGCCGCCTCGCGGCTGGGCGCCGAGACGATCAGCTTGGCGATCATCGGGTCGTAATGGGGCGAGACTTCGCCGCCCTCCTCGACGCCGCTGTCGACGCGAATGCCGCGCGGCAGGCGTAGGCGGGTCAGCGGACCGATCGACGGCAGAAAACCGTTCGACGGGTTCTCGGCGTAGAGGCGCGCCTCCATCGCCCAGCCGCTGATCGCCAGCTGGTCCTGCCGCTTGGGCAGGGGTTCGCCCGACGCCACGCGCAGCTGCCATTCGACCAGGTCCTGACCGGTGATCGCCTCGGTAACAGGATGCTCGACCTGCAGGCGGGTGTTCATCTCCATGAACCAGATGCGGTCGGCGCGTAGCCCTTCGGAGGCGTCGGCGATGAACTCGATCGTCCCCGCCCCGACATAGTCGACCGCCTTCGCTGCCTTGACCGCCGCCTCGCACACCGCCGCGCGTGTGGCCTCGTCCATGCCGGGGGCAGGGGCCTCCTCGATCACCTTCTGGTGGCGACGCTGCAGCGAACAGTCGCGCTCGAACAGGTGGACGACATTGCCTTGACGGTCGCCGAATACCTGCACTTCGATATGACGCGGGCCGAGGATGTATTTTTCGATCAGAACCCGATCGTCGCCGAAAGAGGAGGCTGCCTCGCGCTGGCAGGACTGCAGCGCATCGGCGAAATGCTCGGGCGCATCGACCTTGCGCATACCCTTGCCGCCGCCGCCCGCGACCGCCTTGATCAGCACCGGATAGCCGATCCGGTCGGCCTCGGCCTTCAGCCGTACGGGATCCTGGTCTTCGCCCAGATAGCCGGGGGTCACCGGAACCCCGGCCTCGATCATCAGCGCCTTGGCGGCATCCTTCAGGCCCATCGCGCGGATCGCGTGCGGCGGGGCGCCGACCCAGACCAGGCCGGCCGCTTCGACTGCCTCGGCGAACTCGGCATTTTCCGACAGGAAGCCATAGCCCGGATGGATCGCTTCCGCCCCGGTCGCTCGCGCCGCGTCGAGGATCTTCGCCTGGACGAGATAGGATTCGCGCGCTGCGGCCGGCCCGATGCAGACCGCCTGATCCGCCTCGCGGACGAACGGCATGTCGGCGTCGACGTCCGAATGGACCGCGATCGTGCGGACCCCCATCTTCCGCGCAGTGCGGATGATGCGACGGGCAATCTCGCCCCGGTTGGCGATGAGAAGCGAGCGGATCATGCGGTCACCTGGTTCTGCGAGGCGGGTGTCGGGCGGTATGGGAGCGCGGGAAATCCCCTCGACCGTCCTGCGGACGGTCCCCCTCCCCGTTCCGGGGAGGACTTTTGTCGGTCGCGATGGTAAATTCTCCCCGGAACGGGGAGGGGGACCATGCGAAGCATGGTGGAGGGGAAGCGCCGATGCTGACCGGACCGAAGCGCACAGTGGAGCGTGCTCGCGCCCTGCGCCGGGTGCTCAGCCTTCCCGAGGTCCTGTTGTGGAGAGCGCTGCGCGATCGTCCCGGCGGCTGGAAGTTTCGGCGACAGCATCCCGCGGGACCTTATGTGCTCGACTTCTACTGTTCCGATGCGCGGCTGGCTGTCGAGATTGACGGCATCGCCCACGATATGGGCGACCGATCCGAGCGGGATGCGGTTCGGGATGCGTGGCTGGCTACAAACGGCGTTGTGGTTTTGCGTATTCCGGCGGCGGACGTGCTTCGGGACGCTGACGAGATGGTCCAGCGGATCGTCAGTGCCTGCCAGTCGCGACAGCCCCTCCACCGTCCTGCGGACGGTCCCCCTCCCCGTACCGGGGAGGATTTTTAGCGCACCATAGCCATCATTCCTCCCCGGAACGGGGAGGGGGACCAGGCGAAGCCTGGTGGAGGGGAAGGCGCTCACCCCCATCACATCCGGAAGATGCCGAACTGCGGGCGATCGGGGATCGGGGCGTTCAGCGTTGCGGCGAGGGCGAGGCCCAGGACGTCGCGGGTCTGGGTCGGGTCGATGATGCCGTCGTCCCACATCCGCGCTGTCGCGTAATAGGGATTGCCTTCATCCTCATATTTCTGGCGGATCGGCGCCTTGAAGGCCTCGGCCTCTTCGGGCGTCCAACGCTCGGCGTCGCGGTGGACCGTCGCCAGCACGGCGGCGGCCTGTTCCCCGCCCATCACGCTGATCCGGCTGTTGGGCCAGCTGAACAGGAAGCGCGGCTGATAGGCGCGGCCGCACATGCCGTAATTGCCCGCGCCGAAGCTGCCGCCGATCAGGACGGTGATCTTGGGCACGCTGGCTGTAGCGACGGCGGTCACCAGCTTGGCGCCGTTCTTGGCGATGCCCTCGCCCTCATATTTGCCGCCGACCATGAAGCCCGAGATGTTCTGGAGGAACAGCAAAGGCACCTTGCGCTGGCAGGCGAGCTCGATGAAGTGTGCGCCCTTCAGCGCACTCTCGGAAAAGAGCACACCGTTGTTCGCGAGGATCGCGACCGGCTGGCCCCAGATATGGGCGAAGCCGCAGACGAGTGTGGTGCCGTAGAGTGGCTTGAACTCGTGGAACTCGGAGCCGTCGACCAGCCGGGCGATCACTTCATGGACGTCATAGGGCGCGCGGACGTCCTGCGGTACGATGCCGAGCAGTTCGGCCGGATCGTAGAGCGGCGAACGCACCTCGGCCATGTTGACCGGGGCGCTGTGCGGCGGCGGCAGCGTGGCGACGATGTCGCGAACGATCAGCAGCGCATGCTCGTCATTCTCGGCCAGATGGTCTGCGACCCCGGACTTGCGGGTGTGCAGATCGCCGCCGCCGAGATCCTCGGCGCTGATCACCTCGCCTGTCGCAGCCTTCACCAGCGGCGGCCCCGCCAGGAAGATCGTACCCTGGTTGCGGACGATCACGGTCTCGTCCGACATGGCCGGGACATAGGCGCCACCGGCGGTGCAACTGCCCATCACGCAGGCGATCTGCGGGATGCCCTCCGACGACATCTGCGCCTGGTTGAAGAAGATGCGGCCGAAATGGTCGCGATCGGGAAAGACCTCGGCCTGGTGCGGCAGGTTGGCGCCGCCGCTGTCGACCAGATAGATGCAGGGCAGGCGGTTTTCGCGGGCGATCTCCTGCGCGCGGAGATGCTTCTTCACCGTCATCGGGAAATAGGCGCCGCCCTTCACCGTCGGGTCGTTCGCCACGACCATGCATTGGCGGCCCTGCACCATGCCGATGCCGGCAATCATGCCGGCGCCGGCGGGGCCTCCTTCCTTGTCGTACATGCCATTGGCGGCGAGCTGTCCGATTTCGAGGAAAGGCGATCCCGCGTCGAGCAGCCGGTGGACCCGGTCGCGCGGCAGCAGCTTGCCGCGTGCGACGTGACGCTCGCGATGCGCCTCCGATCCGCCCAGCGCCGCCGCGGCGACCCGCGAGCGAAGCTGCCCGACCAGCGCGCCATTGTGCGCAGCATTTGCGGCGAAGCCGTCCGACGCCGGGTCGATGTTGGAGCCGAGGCGCGTCATAGCCCCTCCCTTTCAAGGGAGGGGGACATCTGGCTGTCGCCCCTCATGCGCCGATCACCTCGCGGCCGATCAGCATGCGGCGGATCTCATTGGTGCCGGCGCCGATGTCGAGCAGTTTGGCGTCGCGCATATAGCGTTCGACCGGCCAGTCCTTGGTATAGCCCGCGCCGCCCAGTGCTTGAACGGCTTCGTTGGCCACGCGCACCGCATTCTCGCTGGCGAGCAGGATCGCGCCGGCCGCATCGAAGCGGGTCGTCCGCCCCGCATCGCAATTGCGCGCGACGGCATAGACATAGGCGCGTGCCGAATTGAGCGCGACATACATGTCGGCGACCTTCGCCTGCATCAGCTGGAAAGCGCCGATTGGCTGGCCGAACTGCTTGCGCTCGCGCAGATAGGGCAGGACCGTGTCGAGACAGGCCTGCATGATGCCGAGCTGGATGCCGGCGAGCACGGTGCGCTCATAGTCTAGGCCCGACATCAGCACGCCGACACCGCCACCGACCGGGCCCATGACATTCTCTTCCGGCACTTCGCAGTCCTGGAAGACGAGTTCCGCCGTGGGCGAACCGCGCATCCCGACCTTGTCGATCTTCTGCCCGATCGAGAAGCCGGCGAAGTCCTTCTCGATCAGGAAGGTCGTGATCCCGCGCGATCCGTCGCCGGTCTTGGCATAGACGACCAGCGTGTCCGCATAGGTCGCGTTGGTGATCCAGAATTTGGTGCCGTTGAGGATGTAGCGGTCGCCCTTCTTATCGGCGCGCAGCTTCATAGAGACGACGTCCGATCCGGCGCCGGCCTCGGACATGGCGAGACTGCCGACATGTTCGCCCGAGATCAGCTTAGGCAGATAGCGCTGCTTCTGCTCGGCAGTGCCCCAGCGGCGGATCTGATTGACGCACAGATTGGAATGCGCGCCATAGCTCAGGCCGATCGAGGCCGAGGCCCGTGCGACCTCCTCCTGCGCGACGACATGCTCGAGATAGCCGAGGCCAAGGCCGCCATCCTCCTGCTCGACGGTAATGCCGTGCAGGCCGAGCGCGCCCATTTCGGGCCACAGCTCTTTCGGGAACCAGTCGTCCGCATCGATGCGGGCGGCGAGGGGGGCGATGCGGTCTGCCGCGAAGCGGGCGGTAGTGTCGCGGATGGCGTCGGCCATCTCGCCGAGCGCAAAGTCGAATTCTGCCATGGCTGCCTCTCCGAAGCGATTTCCTATCCTTGTAAATCAGCCTTCATCATTAGAAAAATTGAAAGATCGCAGGGAACAGCATAGACCATATCTATGATAGATCGCTACCTGCTGCGCTATTTCCTGGCCGTGATCGACCAGGGCAATTTCTCCAAGGCGGCGGCGTCGTGCAACGTATCGCAGCCTACGCTGTCGGCTGGAATCGCCAAGCTCGAAACGCTGCTGGGTCGCCCGTTGTTCATCCGCAGCAACCGCCGCGTCGAACTGACCCCGGCCGCCGTCCACCTGGCCGGCCATGCGCGGCGGATAGAGGCCGAGTTCAGCGCGGCCGAGCGCGCGGTGCAGGAAGAGACCGCGCCAGCGACGCTGCGGCTGGGCGTGCTCGCGTCGATACCGGGGGCCTGGATCGAGGACTATGCCGCCGGGCTGCGCGAAGCGGGCGGGGGCGAGCGCGTCGAATTCGTTGAAGGGCGCGAGCGCGAGCTCGCCGAGCGGCTTGCGCGCGGCAGCCTCGACGTGGCGCTGACGATCATCCGCGACGACGTCCGCTTCCCGGCGGAGCGCCTGTTGCGCGAGGGCTATTCGCTGGCGATGTCGAGCAGCCATCGCTTCGCCGACCGGGACCTGATCGACGGCGCCGAGTTGGCGGGGGAGCCCATGATCGTGCGCCGGCATTGCGAATTGCTACCCGACACCAGCCGCCATTTTACGGCGCGCGGCGTCCGCCCCTTCTTTCCTGCGCGCGTCACCAGCGACGACCGGGCGCTGCGGCTGGTTCGGGCCGGCCTCGGTGTGACGGTGATGCCGGACAGTTTCCGAGCGCCCGGCGTCGTGCGCCCGCGCCTCGCCGATTTCCCTTACGTGCGCGACCTTGGCCTGCTGTTTGGCGGCCATGTCGATGCGGCGATGCGCGACCGGCCTTCTGTCCGGTTGCTCGCGGCGCAGGTCGAAGGCCGGTCGGAGGAGCCCTTTCTGCGCCGTCCGGTTTAGCATCCGTAGCGGAAGCTTCGCCTTGTCGGCGGAAGGTGCAATGCTGCGCGCGGCGAATCGCCGGGCTGGACAGCACCGGATGGCCTAAGAGGAGAGAGACGATGACCTATGTCGACGGTTTCGTGCTGGCCGTGCCGAACGAACATATCGATGCGTACAAGGCGATGGCCGAGCGGGCCTGCGCCATCTGGATGGAGCATGGCGCGCTATCCTATGTCGAGGCGCTGGGCGACGATACGCCGATAGGTGAACTGACCAGTTTCCCCCGAGCGGTTCAGTTGAAAGAGGGCGAAACGGTGGTGTTCTCCTGGATCACCTATGCGTCGCGTGAGGATCGCGACGCGATCATGAAGAAGGTGATGGAGGACGAGCGCCTCAAGCAGGACATGGAGACGATGCCGTTCGATGGAAAGCGGATGATCTATGGCGGCTTCCGAACGATCGTCAGCAGCTGAGGGGGAGATTTCGATGAGCTATGAGGGCAGCTGCCACTGCGGCAAGGTCGCCTTTTCGGTCGAGGGAGAGGCTCCGACGCAGGCGATCGCGTGCAACTGCTCGCACTGCCGGCGCAAGGGCTTTTTGCTGAGCTTCGTGCCGGCGGCGCAGTTCACGCTGTTGTGCGGTGAGGATGCGCTGAAAAGCTATTATTTCAGCAAGCATGCGATCGAGCACCGCTTCTGCGGCGAATGCGGCACCCAGCCCTTCGCCATGGGCAAGCTGCCCGATGGCAGCGCCATGGCCGCGATCAACCTGCGGTGCGTCGAGTCGATCGACCTCGACGGACTGGAATTGCAGAAGGTCGATGGAGCCAGCTTCTAATGTCGGGTGCGATCCATGTCGGGGTGGGCGGCTGGACCTATGAACCGTGGCGCGACAATTTCTACCCTAAGGGTCTGACCCAGTCGCGCGAGCTCGAATATGCCAGCCGGCATCTCACCGCGATCGAGATCAACGGCACCTATTATGGTACCCAGAAGCGGGAAAGCTGGCGCAAATGGGCGGAGTCGGTACCCGACGGCTTCCGCTTCACGGCCAAGGCCTCACGCTATTGCACCAACCGTCGCGTGCTTGCGGAGGCGGGGGAGTCGATCGGGAAATTCCTGGGGCAGGGCCTCGCAGAACTCGGGCCGAAGCTGGGGCCGATCCTCTGGCAATTCGCACCGACCAAGGCGTTCGATGCCGATGATTTCGCCCGCTTCCTCGATCTGCTTCCGCAGAGCCAGGAGGATGTGCCGCTCGGCCATGCTCTGGAAGTGCGGCATCCCAGTTTCGCCTGCCCCGCTTTCGTCGATCTGGCGCGCGAGCGGCGCTGCGCGATCGTGTTCGCCGACCATCCTGATTATCCCGAGATAGCCGACCTCACCGCGCCGTTCGTTTATGCGCGGCTGCAGAAGACTGTGGCGGAGGAGCCGGCAGGCTATGCGCCGGGCCGGCTGGACCATTGGGCACAGGTCGCGCGTGGCTGGTCTGACGGAGAGGCGCCGGAGGGCCTAGCCTATGCCGGTGAGCGACCCGCCGGCGCAGCTGCGCCGCGCGATGTCTATCTGTTCGTGATCTCGGGCGCGAAGGAGCGCAACCCGGCGGCGGCCCAGGCGCTGATCGAGCGGCTGGGCTAGCCCGACCGGTCAGGCGGGCTCCATCGCGCCGGCCATGTCGAAGGCCCCCGCCACGATGCGGTAGGAGCGCAGGCGCTTGGCATGGTCTGACATGATGTTGACCAGCATCATCTCCTGCGCGCCATAAAGTTCGGCGACCTCCTCGACGGCTGCCCGAACGCCGGGACCGTCGCCGAGCAGCATCCGCCGATCACGCCGCGAGACGCCAGGATTCTCTGCAGCCCAGGCGCGCGCCGTCTCGACGGAAGGAACACGGATCGTCTGGCCGCGCATCAAATGCGCGAACATCATACCGAAGGGCAGCGCCAGGTCCTCCGCTTCCGCCCGATCCTCGGCGGCGATCGCCCAGCTGGCGACCATCACATGGGGCTCGGCGGCCCAGCGCGAGGGGCGGAAGGCCTTGCGATAGAGGTCAGCGAGCGGGACGGCGTGCGGGTTGATGAAGTCCGCGATGCAATAGGGAAGCCCCAGTTCGCCGGCCCATTGTGCGCTGTCGGGCGAGGAGCCTAGCATCCAGGGATCGGGCGATCCGCCGGTCCCATCGGGCAGCGATCCGGCGAGCGGGGCGAAGGGGTGATCGTCGGGCAGGCTGTCCGACAGATAAGCGAGCAGTTCGGCCACGCTCTGAGGGAAGTCGTCGGGTGCGATCCGCCGCGACCGGTCGCGCTGGAGCGCATAGGCGGTGCGCTGGTCCGAGCCCGGCGCGCGGCCGAGGCCCAGATCGATCCGCCCAGGCGCGATCGCGCCCAGCAGGCGGAATGTCTCGGCCACCTTGAAGGGGGAGAAATGCGGCAGCATGATCCCGCCCGAGCCGACCCTGATCCGTTCGGTCGCCAGCGCCACCGGACCGATCAGGACCTCGGGCGCGACGCCGACGATGCTGAGGGAGGCGTGGTGCTCGGCCATCCAGTATCGATCAAAGCCGAGCGCGTCGCACAGCTGCGCGAGTTCGATCGTGTCGCGCACGGTCTGCGCTGCGTCGCTGCCCTCGGGTACCGGGGACTGGTCGAGAACCGAGAGGCGGAAGGGAGCGGGGCTGGTCATCGACAGGAGATAGGGTGCCGGACGGTCGCTTCCAACCGCCCGGCTCTTTGCCTCAGTGCTTGGCCTTCCAGGCCTTCACAGCGGCCATGGTGCCGCTGACATGGCCGGCAACGCCCATCGCGGAGTGGGTGAAAATCACCTTGCCGTTCGGTGCGATGACATAGGAGGTGCGGTTGGTACGGCCGGTCACGTTGGGCAGCAGGCCAGATTCCAACGCGACGTCATAGCCCTTGATCATCGGCTTGGTGGCAACGCCGACCGCGAACTTGTTCCGGCATTCCTCGACCGAGAATTTGTTGAGCTTCTCGATGGGATCGGCGGCCATGCCGATCACGGTCGCGCCCATCTTGGCGAAATCGTCGGTCGCTTCGGCGAACTCATGCGCCTCGACCGTGCAGCCCGAGGTGAAGGCTGCCGGGAAGAAATAGAGGACGACGGGGCCCTTCTTGAGCGCCTGTGCCAAGGTGAAGTCGAAATCCTTGCCGCCGAGCGAAGCGCGCGTTTCAAACATCGGGGCCTGTGCGCCGACCTTGAGCGCGGCGGTCGCGGGTGCGGCAGCGGCGAAAGTCAGGGCGAGGCCGGCCAGCCCGGTCAGCGATTTGAACAGAGCACGCATCTATATCTCCTCGGAAAGCGCACAGAGTAGCCGTTCGCTACCGGGCGTCCAGCATGTTCGTTCGTCCAGCGCCGCCAGTCCCGCCCTGTCAGCCTTGGTCCGAAAGCAGCGCCGCGAGACGTGGCGCAGGCGTGAAGAAGGCATCGCCGGGCATCACGAAGCGCACGCTGCGGTTGAGAAAGTCGATCGACACCCGGTCGAACAGCTTGAGCGCGTCCATCCCGAGCAGCAGCGATGGCCGCTTGTCCAGGCCCAGCCGATGGAAGATGCGCGCGTCCGCAAAGGCGATCGGCATGTTCTTGAGCGTCACGCCTCCTAGCCGGATCAGCCGCATCGACCCGTAATCGGCCGGGGTCTGGGCGCCGGTCACGCTGGTGATGCTGATCGGGATGACGGGCGTAAGCCTGCCGCGTGCCTCCAGCTTCTGACGCAGGGCCGGGTTGCCGATCGACACAGCCGTGCCGGTGTCGATGATGACGTTGACCTTCTGGCCCTCGACCTCGGCATCGACCAGCACCAACTGACCGAGGCGGCGGCGTGCGGTCACGACGATCTCATCGCTGACCGATTGTGGGCGTCGCGGCGCGTCGGCGATCGTCATCCGCATCGCCCGGAAGTCGAGCGTGACCTTCTTGGTCTGGAGGCTGTCGATTCCGAGCATGCCGACAGCGCCCAGATGCTGCTGCGACAATAGCGGCGCATCGAACCGCCCCATGCGCGTGCGGGCGGAGGCCAAGGTTAGCCCGGGAACGACCGCCGTCTCCACCCGATCCTCGCCGGCGATGCTGAGCAGGGTGACGCTTGCGGACGGCGCAAGGGTCAGCCGGTCGGCCAGTTCGCGCGAGATCACCGTGCGCTCGGCTCCGGTGTCGACGACGAAGGCATAGGGACCTGATCCGCCGATCGTGACCGGCACGGTGAGCCTTTGACTCAAATCTTTTCCGCCCTGAACCTGGTCGATCGCCCCGGTGTCGACCGGCTGGGCCGGGGCGGCAAAGGGCGTGGCACAAGCGATTGTAACGGCTAGGAATCTTTTACGGGCAAGCTGTCGCATCGCGTGGCCCCACTCCTGTTATGGCCCGGAGAATATGCCTTTCCGACGTGCTGCACAATTGCCGGCCTGGGAACCCGATCCGCTATTTTCGGGTTCAGCCCCCCGGTAGTTAACAGTGGAGTAGCGAAGGATGAGGAAACTGGTTCTGACCGCCGTCGCCGCCGCAGCGATGGCCGCAACGGTTGCCCCGACCGCAGCGTTCGCCGGTGACGAAGACGAGGCCCGGGTGGCTATCGCCGCCGCGCGCGCCAAGATCGACGCCGCCGACAAGGCCGGCGTGGGCGGCAATGCCGCAGACGTGCTGAGCCGCAGCCGCGCGTCGCTCGACGAAGCCAATGTCCAGTTCAAGAAGGACGAGGATCGCGCGGCGCGCGCTCTGGCCAATGAGGCCGAGGCGCTCGCGGATCTCGCCACGGCGACCGCCGAGATGCGCCAGCTCGAGACCGAGCGCGCCAAGCTCGCCGCAAACTGACCCGATCGTCAGAGGGAGATTTCCGATGAACAAGTTCATGCTGACGCTGGCGGGTGCGACCGCGCTGGCGGGCCTCGCCACTCCGGTGCTGGCCGACAAGACCGACAAGCTGGTCACCGATCAATATCGCGAGAAGATCGCGGTCGCCCGAGCCGAGCCGGGTGTCGCCGAGTTCGGCGGCGCCTATCTCGATCGCGCGACCGATCGCATCGCCAAGCTCGACAAGAAGCTCGACAACGACAAGGCCGGTCAGGCCAAGGCCGTTGCCGGCGAGATCGATGCGCTAATCGAAACCGCGCGGACGCGCGCCAAGATCGCGACGCTGAAAAAGGACCTCGAGGTCGCCAAGGCGGATTCGGCTGCCCGCACGACCGCCGAGGTCGCGGCTGCCCAAGCGGCCGCCGCGAACGCCCAGGCCGATGCCGCCGCAGCCCAGGCCGAGGCCGCGCGTCTTCGCGACCAGATGAAGGAGTATCAGCTCCGTCAGACTCAGCTCGGAGCGACGCTGGTCCTTCAGGATGTCGTGTTCGAGACCGGTAAGGCCGATCTGAAGCCGGGCGCCGCCCAGCGTCTGCAGCCGCTTGCGCAATATCTGCAGGCGAATCCCGAGGTGAAGGTCCGCATCGACGGCCATACCGACTCGCAGGGCAGCGATGCCTATAACCAGCAGCTGTCGGAGGCGCGCGCCCAGTCGGTGCGTACCGCGCTGGCGTCGATGGGCATTGCCGGCGATCGCATCACCGCGATCGGCCATGGCGAAAGCGAACCGGTCGCCGACAACAAGGATGTTGCCGGGCGCCAGCAGAACCGCCGCGTCGAAGTGACGCTGGTCGGTCAGCAGGCGGCGTCTTTCGCAGCGCTTCGCTGATCCGTCGGGGCCAAGTAGCCGGCCCCGGTCAAAGCCTCTGCCCGCGAGGGCGGGAATTCTGTTCAGACGCAAAAGGGCTTCGGTCCGGCGCCGGAAGAGAATTCCTGCTTTCGCGGGTTTCGCTTTTTCGCCAAGGCTACGGCGTGCCGGTCCTTTTCATAACTCGTTCCCTCAGCGGAACTATCGTGCGCAACGCTTGTTTCTGCCCGCACGAAACAAGTTTTATGTGCGAAACGACATGCGCATTTCAGCGATGAAATCCTCCGTCAAAAATGTCCGATAGAAGCACCGCCATGATCAACCGCGCCCGCCCCCTGCTGTCGCTGCGCCTGCCCCTGCTTATCGGGCCGGTGCTGGTGTCGGCCTGCAGTGTCGGACCCGACTATCGTCCACCGGCCGTTTCCGCGCTCAAGATCCCGGACCAGTTCGCCTCGTCCGGCACGATCGCGGCCGACCAGGATATGGTCGATCTGGCCCGCTGGTGGGACAGTTTCGAGGATCCGGTCCTCTCCCAACTGGTCACTCGCGCCTTTACGGCCAATCTCGATATCGGCGTCGCGGCCGCCCGCCTGCGGCAGGCACGGGCGACCCTTCGCGGTACGCAGGGGCAGGCACTTCCGACAGCGGGCGTAAGCGGTTCGGTCACGCGCAGCGTAGGGGCCGACTCGCGCTCGATCATCGATCCGACGACCGGCCAGACCCTGACCAGCGGTGGCGACACAACCATCTTTCGCGGCGGCTTCGACGTGGCGTGGGAGGCCGATATCTTCGGCGGCATCCGTCGTTCGATCGAAGCGGCACGAGCCTCGGCCGAGTCGAGTGCCGCCAATCTGCGCTTCACTCAGGCGAGCGTGGCCTCGGAAGTCGCGCTCAACTATGTCCAGGCGCGGCTCGCCCAGATCCGGCTCCGGATCGCGCGCGAAAATCTGTCGGCTCAGGACGAGACGCTCGAACTGGTCGGCTGGCGGCGCCAGGCCGGGCTGGTGTCGAGCCTCGATTATGAGCAGGCCCGCCAACTGCGCGCGCAGACGGCGGCGTCGATTCCGACGATCGAGAATGACTACAACACCGCCGTCAACCGCATCGCGGTGCTGCTCGGCGAGGCCCCGGGCAGCATCACTCCGCTGATCGACCCGCCCTCGTCGATCCCGCTGGCGCCTGGCGTCGATGCCCCCATTCCTGCCCAGGTCATCGAACGCCGGCCCGACGTCGCCGTCGCCGAGCGGACCTTGGCGGCGGAAGTCGCGCGCATCGGCGTGCAGAAGGCGCAGCTCTACCCGGCTCTCCGCCTGTCCGGTTCCTTCTCGGGATCGTCGACCTCGATCGGCAATGTGATCAGCGACGGCCTCGGCAGTCTGGTCGCGGGCATCACGGCGCCGATCTTCCAGGGCGGGCAGATACGGGCCGCGATCCTCGGCCAGCGGGCCTCGGCCGACGCCGCGTTCGACAGCTATCGCCAGACGGTGCTGACGGCGCTCGAAGAGGTCGAGAATGCTCTCAAGGGTCGCGAGGTCGCCGAGCGGCGCGAGGCCGATCTGTCGGTCAGTTACGAGGCTGCCAACAGCGCCGCGTCGATGGCGCGGCTGCAATATCGTTCTGGCCTGATCGATTTCCAGTCGTTGCTCGACGCGCAGCGCACGCTGCTGTCGAGCCAGGACGCCTCGGCCACCGCCCGCGCGACCCGCGCCTCCGCCACGATTCAGCTCTACAAGGCATTGGGCGGCGGCTGGCAAAATGCTCCCATTCCCGCGCCCGGCCCCTACGAGGCCGGCCACATTGCCTCCAGTGGAACCGCATCCCGATGAGCGACTCCGACAAGAAGCCCGATCACGACCTCGACGAATTTCTGGGCGTCGAGCAGACCTCGCCGCGCGCTATCCTGTTTCGACGGATCGGCATCGGTCTTGCGGTGCTGGTGGTCGTCATCATCTTGTGGCGGCTGATCGTCGGTGGCGACGACAAGGTCGCTTATGCGACCCGGCCGGTCGAGCGCGGCGACCTTACGGTGGTCGTGTCCGCGACGGGCAATCTCGCGCCGACCAATCAGGTCGAAGTCGGCTCGGAACAGTCCGGCACCGTCATGGAAGTCTATGTCGACAACAACGATGTCGTGAAGAACGGTCAGTTGCTGGCGAAGATCGATCCGCAGCGGCTGGAAGATGCGGTCGTGCAGGCGCGCGCTGCGCTCGCCTCTGCCGAGGCTAGCGTGCAGCAGGCGGAGGCGACCGAGCAGCAGTCGCGCGCGACATTGCGACGACAGGAGCAGGTCTGGAAATTATCGGGCGGCAAGGTGCCCTCGGCGACCGAACTCGACGTGGCGCGCGCCGATCTGGCCCGCGCCACGGCCGGCGTCGCGACCGCACGCGCATCGGTCGAGCAGGCGCGCGCCAGCCTGTCGTCGGCCGAGGTCGCGCTGTCGCGCGCCTTCATCCGCTCGCCCGTCAACGGCCAGGTGCTGTCGCGCTCGATCGAACCGGGCCAGACCGTCGCCGCTTCGTTCAACGCGCCGGTGCTGTTCACCATCGCCCAGGACCTCCGCCAGATGCGGCTGGAGGTAAAGGTCGACGAGGCCGATGTCGGCCAGGTGAAGAAGGGCCAGAAGGCGAGCTTTACCGTCGATGCCTTCCCCGGTCGGACCTTCCCTGCCACGATCGAGCGTGTCGATGTCGGCGCGAACGCCACGAGCACGGGTTCCAGTTCGTCGTCGACCACCAGCACGACGGCCACGACCAGCGGGGTGGTCTCCTACACGGCGCGGCTGACGGTCGATAACTCCAATGGACTGTTGCGGCCCGGCATGACCGCGACCGCCGACATCGTCACGAGCGAGAAGAAGGGCGCCCTGTTGATCCCGGTCGCCGCGCTGCGCTTCACCCCCGATGCCAAGGCCGGTGGATCGAGCGGTGGCGGGCTGACCAGCGTGCTCGCACCCCGCCCGATGCGGCGCGGTGGCGGCGCGCGCGAGGCGACGATCGGCCGCGGCAGCAAGCAGACCGTTTACGTCGTGTCCGGAAGCGGCGCCGCGCCCAAGCCGATCGACGTGGTGATCGGCGAGAGCAACGGATCGCAGGCTGAAGTCGTCGGCGGCGATCTCAAGCCCGGGATGCAGGTCGTGATCGGCCAGTTCGCCGGTGGCGCGGGCCGTCCGGCCTCGGGTGGGTCGCGCAACTGATGCCCGGAGATGTCGCGTCGGGCGAGACGCTGATCTCGCTGCGCGGAGTGCGCAAGATCTTCGGCGAAGGCCCCACCGCCTTCGCCGCGCTCAAGGGCGTCGATATCGACATCGCCAAGGGTGACTTCGTCGCAGTCATGGGCCCTTCGGGCTCGGGCAAGTCGACCACGATGAACATACTCGGCTGCCTCGATGTGCCGACCGACGGCGAATATCTGTTTCGCGGCTATCACGTCGAACGGCTCGACCGCGACCAGCGCGCCTTGCTCCGTCGCCGCTATCTCGGCTTCGTCTTTCAAGGGTTCAACCTGCTGGCGCGCACTTCCGCACTCGAAAATGTCGAACTCCCGCTGGTCTATCGGGGCGAGGAAAAGGCCGCACGCCGCGAAGCCGCCATGGCCGCGCTCGACAAGGTGGGGCTTGCGGATTGGTGGGATCATACCCCGGCCGAACTGTCGGGCGGGCAGCAGCAGCGCGTCGCGATTGCCCGGGCGATCGTGACCCATCCCGACGTGCTTCTTGCCGATGAGCCAACCGGCAATCTCGACACTGAGCGGTCGATCGAAATCATGGAATTGCTGACCGATCTCAATCGCAACAGCGACATCACCGTGCTGATGGTGACCCACGAGTCCGATATGGCCGCCTACGCACGGACGATCATCCATTTTCGCGACGGTCTGGTCGAGCGGACCGAGACGGGAAAGAAGGCGTGATGGCGGTCCAGCTTCGCCCGGGAGTATATCGCTGATGTGGGCGACGACCTTCCTGCTCGCGGTCCGCGAGATCCGGCGTCATTTGCTGCGCTCCTTCCTGACGATCCTCGGCATCGTGATCGGCGTCTGGGCAGTTGTGACGATGGTCACCCTCGGCAATGGCGCGACGGCGGCAGTCAAGGAGCAGATATCGAGCCTGGGCGCCAATGTGCTCCAGGTTCGACCCGGCCAGGGCTTCGGGCGCGGCGGCGGCGGCCCCCAGCCGCCCGACTTCAAGATCGAGGACATAGACGCGATCCGTACCCAGATCGTCGGGGTGACGGCGGTGGCGCCGCTGGTCCAGTCGAGCGGAACGGCGGTCTATAATGCGGCCAACTGGTCGACGACGATCAACGGCACCAACCGCGAATATTTCGTGGCCCAACCCTGGACCTTCACGGGGGGGCGAATTTTCAGCGAAGCCGAGGAGCAGGCGGGCAAGGCCGTCTGCATCATCGGCAATACCGTGCGCTCGCGGCTGTTCCGCGACGAGGACCCGGTCGGCAAGCGCTTCCGCATCAAGAATATCTCGTGCGAAATCATCGGCACGCTGGCGTCGAAGGGGCAGGGCGGCTTCGGCAACGACCAGGACGACATCGTGCTGATGCCCTTTAAGGCGGTGCAGCGGCGGATGACCGGCAATCGCGACGTGCGTACCATCATGGTCTCGGTCGACGCCAATTATGACAGCCAGGCGATCCAGTCGTCGCTGCGCGACCTGCTGCGCCAGCGCCGCCACCTGAGCGCGGGGGCGGAGGACGACTTCAACATCTTCGATACGCGCCAGATCTCGGAGACGCTGCAGGGCACGACCCAGATCCTGACCTCGCTGCTCGGTGCGGTGGCGGCGGTCAGCCTGCTCGTCGGCGGAATCGGCATCATGAACATCATGCTGGTCTCGGTGACCGAGCGGACCCGCGAGATCGGCATCCGGCTTGCCATCGGCGCCGTTGCCCGGGAGGTGTTGCTGCAATTCCTCGTCGAGGCAGTGACGCTGGCCTGCCTGGGCGGCTTGCTCGGCCTGCTGCTCGCGCTGATCTCTACCCTTGCGCTCGCGCCCGTATTGAAGGTGCCCTTTATCTTCGACGCGCAGATCAATCTGATCGCCTTCGTCTTCTCCGCGCTGATCGGGGTCGTGTTCGGCTATTTCCCGGCGCGGCGTGCGGCCTCGCTCAATCCGATCGAGGCGTTGCGGCACGAATGAGACGCATCATCGCCCTGCTTCTGCTCGCCGGCATCGCCGGCACGGCATCCGCGCGCAAGGAGGCGCCGGCCACGCCCTGTTCGGAGCCATTTCGCCAGCCGCTGTTCATCTCACCGATTGGTGAACCCTTCCGCACGAAGGACGACCAGGACCAGCCGATGCGCCGCTGGTTCGATCAGGCCGATCGCGACCATGACGGGCGGCTGACGCAGGCGGAGATGCTGCTCGACGCCGATCGCTTCTTCGCGACGATCGACAAGGATGGAAGTGGCGAGATCCTGCCCGACGAACTCATGGCCTATGAACTGAATGTTGCCCCGGAAATTCGGCTCTACCAGTTTCGCGGCGAACCACGCGGCGCCTCCGGCGGTCACGCCCCGCCCCCGCCGGCCGACAAGCCCGCGAAGAGCCGCGGCAAGCGACCGACGCCGCCCGATTATGGCGGTGCCGCAGGGGCCGGGCGCTATTCCTTTCTCAACGTCCCCAATCCGGTGGCTTCGGCAGATCGAGATTTCGACCGTGCCATATCGCTGCGTGAATATCGTGCGTCTGCGGCCGATCGCTTCCGCGATCTCGACAAGAACTCGCGCGGCTATCTGACGCTTGCCGACCTGCCCAGGACCCCGGCCCATATCGTCGCCAATGCCCAGTGCGTCGAGCGGGTGAAGGAGCGCGCGAAGGGAGGACGCAAATGAGCGCAGCCGATCCCCTGATCCTCGTCGTGGACGACGATGCCGACCTGCGCTCGCTGATGACAGATTTCCTGCGCGGTAACGGCCTGCGTGTCGAAAGCGCAGCCGACGCGACGGAGATGGACGCGCTGATTTCGGCCGAGCGGCCCGATCTGATCGTCCTCGATCTCATGATGCCGGGAGAAGATGGCTTGTCGATCCTTCGCCGCCTCCGCAAGCCGGGGAGCCCCGGAATCATCATGCTGTCCGCCATGGGCGAGGACACCGACCGCATCATCGGGCTCGAGGTCGGCGCCGATGATTATCTGGCCAAGCCCTGCAACCCGCGCGAACTGCTGGCCCGCATCCGCGCGGTGCTGCGCCGCAAGAGCGAGGAGGCGGCCGCTGCCACACAGGGGGCGGTGCGGCGCTTCGGCGCTTGGACGCTCGACATCGTCCAGCGCGAAGTTCGCCGCATCGGCGCCGCCCCGGCTCCGCTGACCGATGCGGAATTCCGCGTGCTCGCCGCCTTCCTTGATCGGCCGCAACGCGTGCTGAGCCGCGACAAGTTGATCGAGGCCGGCAAAGGCCTCGATAGCGATGTGTTCGACCGCGCGATCGACGTCACCATCAGCCGCCTGCGCAAGAAGCTCGGACCCGACGATCCCATCCGGACGATCCGCAACGAAGGCTATATGTTCACCCTCAAGGTCGAGGGCGAATGACGGCGCGGCTGCGCCCTGGCCTGTCGATCTTCTGGCAGACGCTGCTGCTGTTGCTGGCCAGCGTCGCGGCGGTGTTCGTCGTCACCATATTGCTGTTCACTGTGGCGCCGCCGCCCCGACCCGACTTCAACTCCCTGTCCGATATCGCAGAGGCTCTGGCTGGGCGGCGCCTGCCCCGCGAACGCATCTGGCAGGCGGTCGACCTGCCCGACGCCCGCCATGAAGCGCCGGCGCCACCCGACCGACGCTCGCCGCCACCGCTCGACGATTTGCCGCGCGACCGGCTGCTGGGGACGCGCGAGCAGGCGGCAGAACCTCGTCCCGATCCCGAGATGATCGAGTCGCGCCGCTTCTCGCGCCGGCTGGCCGACCGGATCGGCGTGTCGCCCGATCGGGTCCGGCTCTATTTCGGCCCGGATCAGCGCATCGGCATACCCTTTCGGTCCGGGCGCGAGCGGCGCGTCATCGTGCGGCGGGGCGAACCCCTGTTCTTCGACACGGTGCTGGCCGGCTATCGCACCGACGCCGGCACATGGCGGGTGGTCCGCACGCCACCCCGGCCCATTTTTCCTGCGTGGCAGCAGCGCATCCTGCTGCTGTTCGGACTAAGCCTCCTCGCGGTGATTCCCTTTGCCTGGTTGTTCGCCCGTGCGCTCGCCAAACCGATCCGACGGATCGCCGACGCGGCCGATCGCATGGGCGCCAATCCGCAGGCTCCGCTGATCGTCGAGGAGGGCCCGGCCGAACTGCGTGTCACTGCCCATGCGCTCAACCGGATGCAGGAGCGGCTGTCCGCTTATCTGACCGAGCGGACCAACATGATCGGCGCGATCGCGCACGACCTGCGTACCCCGCTGGCGCGCATCGCTTTCCGGATCGAAGCTGCCCCGGACGAGATGCGCCAGAAGGTCCAGAGCGACATCGAGCAGATGCGCGCGATGATCGCGGCGACGATCTCCTTCGTGCGGGATACGGGCGGCATCGCCGATATGCGCAGCATCTCGCTCGATCGGCTGGTGCGCGAGCTGGTGGAGGCCGAAGGCGAAATCGGTCGCGCTGTGAGCCTGTCTCATGTCGATTCTATCACCCTGCTTGGCGATCCCATGGCATTGCGGCGCCTCGTCCAGAACCTCGTCGACAATGCGATCGTCTATGGCGGTAGCGCCGAACTGTCGGTCCGACGCGATAGTGACGTTGCTGAGATTCGCGTGGCCGATCGGGGCCCCGGCCTCTCCCCCGCCGCGCTCGAATCGATGTTCCGGCCGTTCGAACGGGGCGAGCCGTCGCGCAACCGTTCGACCGGAGGCATCGGCCTCGGGCTCAGCATTTCCCGAGCCATAGCGCAGGAGCATGGCGGCACTCTCGTCCTCGCCAATCGCGACGGCGGCGGGCTCGAAGCCCTCTTCCGGATGCCCATTCGGAACTGACCTCCGCCGGAACGATAGGCTGGCCGGCGCTTTGACATGCTGTAGGATGTTCGCCGGAAGCGTCCGAGAGGGCTTGTAATTTTATTCCATAATTATATTAGATGATTTCAGTCAGTATTGCTGACAGAAATGGATGAGAGGATGGTTAGCGCATGACCGGCCGCAATCTGCCGCCTTTGTCGCTGCACGTTCCGGAGCCGACGTTCCGACCGGGGGACGAGGCCGATTACAGCAGCTTTCCCGTGCCCGTTGCGGGCGCGGTCCGTCGCCCCGAGATCGGCGCTGCACCCGCCGAAATGCGCGACCTGTCCTATGACATGGTCCGTGTCCTGGACGAGGATGGAGCCGCGCAGGGGCCATGGGATCCGCGCCTGTCGCCCGAGACGCTGCTCAAGATGCTGCGCAGCATGGCGCTGACCCGGGCCTTCGACGAGCGGCTCTATCGTGCGCAGCGGCAGGGCAAGACCAGCTTCTACATGAAGTGCACCGGCGAGGAGGCGACGTCGATCGCGGCGGCCCATGCGCTCGACTATGACGATATGTGCTTTCCCAGCTACCGGCAGCAGGGCCTGCTGATCGCGCGCGACTGGCCGATCGTCGACATGATCAACCAGATCTACTCGAACAGCGCCGACCGGCTGAAGGGCCGACAGATGCCGATCATGTATTCGGTACGCGACGCCAATTTCTTCTCGATCTCGGGCAATCTGACGACACAATATCCGCAAGCGGTAGGCTGGGCGATGGCCAGCGCGGCGCGCGGCGACACCCGCATCGCGGCGGCCTGGTGCGGCGAGGGTTCGACCGCCGAGGGCGACTTCCACTCGGCGATGACTTTCGCCGCCGTCTATCGCGCCCCGGTCATCCTGAACGTGATTAACAACCAGTGGGCGATTTCGTCCTTCTCGGGTTTCGCGGGGGCCGAGGCTACCACCTTCGCGGCGCGCGCCATCGGCTATGGTATCGCCGGCCTTCGGGTCGACGGCAATGATGCGCTGGCGGTCTATGCCGCGACCCAATGGGCGGCGGACCGGGCGCGCAGCAACCATGGGCCGACGCTGATCGAGCATTTCACCTATCGTGCCGAGGGGCATTCGACTTCGGATGACCCGACCAAATATCGCTCGGCCGACGAGGGCACGAAATGGCCGCTCGGCGACCCGATCGCACGTCTCAAGAAGCATGTGATCGGGCTCGGCATCTGGGATGAGGAGCGCCACGCCGCGATGGATCGTGAGGTTGCCGAACAGGTGAAGGCGGCCCAGCGCGAGGCCGAGAAGAGCGGAGTCCTCCACGATGGGCTCAAACAGTCCTTCGATCCGATGTTCGAGGATGTGTTCGAGACGATGCCCTGGCATCTGGAGGAACAGCGCGAGCAGATGCTCGAAGAGCGCAAGGCGGCCGGCATATGAGCGCGGAGCAGGCGGCGGGCGAAACCCGCACCATGAACATGATCCAGGCGATCAACTCGGCGCTCGACGTGTCGATGGAGCGCGACGAGGGTATCGTCGTGCTGGGCGAGGATGTCGGCTATTTCGGCGGCGTGTTCAAGGCGACCGAGGGTCTTCAGAAGCGCTACGGCAAGACCCGCGTGTTCGACACGCCGATCAGCGAATGCGGCATCATCGGCGTTGCTGTCGGCATGGCGACCTATGGCCTGCGCCCGGTTCCGGAAATCCAATTCGCCGACTATATCTATCCCGCGCTCGACCAACTCGTGTCGGAAGCGGCGCGGCTGCGCTATCGCTCGGCCGGCGAATACACCGCGCCGATCACGGTGCGGACGCCTTTCGGCGGCGGCATATTCGGCGGGCAAACGCACAGCCAAAGTCCCGAGGGCATCTTCACCCATGTCGCGGGGCTCAAGACGGTGATTCCGTCCAACCCCTATGACGCCAAGGGGCTGCTGATCGCGGCGATCGAGGACAATGACCCGGTCATCTTCTTCGAGCCCAAGCGCATCTACAACGGCCCGTTCGACGGCCATTATGATCGTCCCGTGGCGCCGTGGAGCCGCTTTCCCGAAAGCGAGGTGCCGACAGGCCATTACCGGATCGAACTGGGCAAGGCGAAGGTTGTGCGGGAGGGCGGCGACGTCACCATTCTCTGCTATGGCACCATGGTCCACGTCGCCAAGGGCGTGGTCGAGGAGAGCGGCATCGACGCCGAGATCATCGACCTGCGCACCCTCGTCCCGCTCGATATCGAGACGGTCGCGGCGTCGGTCAAGAAAACCGGCCGCTGCGTCGTGGTGCACGAAGCCACCAAGACTGCCGGCTATGGCGCCGAGCTATCGGCGCTCGTCCAGGAACATTGCTTCCACTGGCTCGAGGCGCCCGTGCAGCGCGTGACCGGCTGGGACACGCCTTATCCGCACAGCCTCGAATGGGCCTATTTCCCTGGCCCCGTCCGTCTCACCCAGGCGCTCAAGCGCGTGATGCAGGATTGATCCGACATGGCGACTTTTGAATTCAAGCTGCCGGACATCGGCGAGGGCATAGCCGAGGCGGAGATCGTCGCCTGGCATGTGGCGGTGGGCGATGTGGTCGAGGAGGACGCGCCGCTGGCCGACCTGATGACCGACAAGGCGACGGTCGAGATGACCGCGCCGGTGGCGGGCCGGGTGGTGCGGCTGACCGGCGAGGTCGGTGAGCAGGTGGCGATCGGATCGATCCTGGCGGTGTTCGAGGTCGAGGGCGAGGCGGCCGTCGAGGAAGCTCCCGCGCCCGTGGCCGAGGTCGCCCCGGTCGAAGCGGCACAGGTGGTGAAGCCGGATCCTGTCCCGACCCCGGTCGAGACGAAGCCGGAGCCCGCGCCTGTTGTCGAGACGGCGCCCGAACCTCAATCGTCTTCGGTCGAGCGGCATCGCGTGCTCGCCTCGCCGGCGGTGCGCCAGCGGGCGAAGGATCTGGGCATCGATCTCGCGCAGGTGAAGGCCGCGGCCGACGGACGCGTGCGCCACGCCGATCTCGATGCCTTCCTGACCTACAATGCCGGCGGCGGCTATCGCGCACCGGGTGCGGCGCGCGGCGACGAGCAGGTCAAGGTGATCGGCCTGCGCCGCCGGATCGCCGAGAATATGGCGGCGGCCAAGCGCGCCATTCCGCACTTCACCTATGTCGAGGAGATCGACGTCACCAAGCTGGAGGCACTGCGCGCCGACCTCAACGACACGCGCGGAGCGAAGCCCAAGCTGACGATGCTGCCGCTGCTGATCACGGCGATCTGCAGGACGTTGCCCGACTTCCCGATGATCAACGCGCGCTATGACGACGAGGCGGGGATCGTGACCCGTTCGGGTGCGGTCCACCTCGGCATGGCGACGCAGACCGATGCCGGGCTGATGGTACCGGTGATCCGCAACGCCGAGGCGCGCAACGTCTGGCAGCTGGCGTCGGAGATCGTGCGGCTGGCCGATGCGGCGCGCAGCGGCAAGGCGAAGTCGGACGAGCTGTCGGGCTCGACGCTGACGATCACCTCGCTGGGGCCGCTCGGCGGCATCGCGACGACGCCGGTGATCAACCGGCCCGAGGTGGCGATCATCGGCCCGAACAAGGTGGTCGAGCGGCCCGTGTTCCGCGACGGCCAGGTGGTGGCGGCCAAGCTGATGAACCTGTCGATCAGCTGCGATCATCGCGTCGTCGATGGCTGGGATGCGGCCAGCTTCGTCCAGGCGCTCAAGCGCCTGATCGAGACGCCGGCGCTGCTGTTCGTGGACTGAGCGTATATGGGCGGGGCGGCGAGTTCGGACTCGGCTTGCCACCCGCCTGCCCGCAAGGCTAGAGAGCCGGCCATCCAAGGACAGAGCAGGACGGGACGGCAATGGCCGGTCATAGCAAATTCAAGAACATCATGCACCGCAAGGGTGCGCAGGATAAGAAGCGCTCGGCGCTCTTTTCCAAGCTGAGCCGCGAAATCACCGTGGCGGCGCGCATGGGCCTGCCCGACCCGGCGATGAACGCGCGCCTGCGTCAGGCGGTGATCACCGCGCGCAAGGAAGGCCTGCCGAAGGACAATATCGAGCGGTCGATCAACAAGGCTTCCGGCGGCGACGATACCAATTATGAAGAGGTCCGTTACGAAGGCTTCGGTCCCGGCGGCGTCGCGTTGATCATCGAGGCGCTGACCGACAACCGCAACCGTACCGCGACCAACGTGCGCACGGCGGTGTCGAAGAATGGCGGCAACCTTGGGGCGGGCGGCTCGGTCAGTCATGGCTTCGACCGGCTCGGCCTGATCAATTATCCGGCGTCGGCCGGCGACCCCGACAAGGTGTTCGAAGCCGCGCTCGAAGCCGGCGCCGAGGACGTTACCTCGACCGAGGAAGGGCATGAAATCTGGACCGCGATCGACTCGCTGCACGAGGTCGCCAAGGCCCTCGAAGCCGTGCTGGGCGAGGCCGATGGCGCGAAGCTCGCCTGGCGCCCGCAGACCCAGGTCAGCGTCGGCGAGGAAGATGCCGCCAAGCTCTTGAAGCTGATCGACGCGCTCGACGACGATGACGACGTCCAGACCGTCTGGGGCAATTACGACGTGCCTGAAGAGGTGATGGCGAAGCTGGGGTAATTGCTGAATACTGAGATAGGCTAAGATACAAGCCCCTCCCCTTCAGGGGAGGGGTTGGGGTGGGGCAGATCGACCGACTTGGCGGCAGAGCGCGACAAATGCGCAACAACCCGACCGAGCCCGAAAAGCGGCTCTGGCGAAGCCTGTCCAACTCCCAGCTAGGTTATAAGATCAGACGGCAGTCGGTGATCGGCGGGCTCATCGTCGATTTTTTCTGTCCCGCCAAAGCGCTCGTCATCGAGGTCGATGGCGATACGCACGACGTCGAGGCGGATCATCGTCGCGACACTTTGCTTTCCATCCGAGGCTATCGGACGATCCGATTCACGAATGCGGATGTTATGAACAACATCGACGGTGTTTTGGATGCGATATCCAGAACATTGTCGGCGCTCCCAGATCGGTGGCCCCACCCCAACCCCTCCCCTGAAGGGGAGGGGCTTATCGGTCCGGAATAGGAAATCCTCATGATCCTCATCGGTTTCGATCCGGGCCTGGGTACCACCGGCTGGGGCGTCATCGCCGCAGACGGGAACCGGCTGAGCCATGTCGCCAACGGGCAGATCAAGACCGAGCCGTCGATGGAATTGTCGCGTCGCCTCTATCTGCTGCACGGCGCCCTGTCGGAGATCATCCGCAGCTACCGGCCCGAGGCGGCGGCGGTCGAGGAGGTGCTCGGCAATTCCAATGCACAGTCGACGCTCAAGCTGGGTCAGGCGCGCGGCGTCGTGCTGCTGGCCGCAGCGCTGGCGGAGGTCAGCGTTGGTGAGTATCACCCTTCGATCGTGAAGAAGGCGGTTGTCGGGACCGGCGGCGCGGAGAAGAGGCAGGTGCAGGCGATGGTCAAGGTGTTGCTTCCGGGGGCGAAGCTGGCCGGCCCCGATGCGGCGGACGCGCTGGCGGTGGCGATCACCCACGCCCATCATCTCGCCAGCGCGCGTGCCATGCGCCGGATCATCCCATGATCGCCCGGCTGCGCGGCACCCTCGCCGAGGCGGCGTCCGATCATGCCGTGCTCGACGTCGGCGGGGTCGGCTATCTCGTCTGGTGTTCGGCGCGGACGCTGTCGGCAATCGGCGAGGTCGGCGGCGACGTGTTGCTGTTCACCGAGATGCAGGTGCGCGAGGATGCGATCACGCTCTACGGTTTCGGTTCGGCTGGCGAGCGCGACTCCTTCCGCCTTCTGACCAGCGTGCAGGGCGTGGGCGGGCGCGTCGCGCTGTCGATCCTGTCGGTGCTTGATGCGGGCGAACTGGCGCGCGCGGTCGCGACCGGGGACAAGGCGATGGTCGCCCGCGCCAATGGCGTCGGGCCCAAGCTCGCCATGCGGATCGTCAACGAGCTCAAGGACAAGATGGGCGTCGTCGGTCTGGCGGCTGGTCTTTCGCCGGCGGCCCTCCCGAAGGGCGGCGTAGCGGAGGATGCCGTGTCGGCGCTCGGCAATCTCGGTTTCAAGCCGGCCGAGGCGAGCAACGCCGTCGGTGCGGCGGTCGAGGAACTCGGGCCTACGGCAACGCTCGACGCGGTCGTCCGGCTGGCGCTGCGCAAGGCTGCCAAATAAAGGCTAGCTGATCGGCGTCGGCAGCGCTTCGCCCGCGAAGAAAGCGTCGAGATTGGCGACGACCAGATCTGCCATCGCGGCGCGAGTTTCGATCGTGCCGCTGCCTTGGTGCGGCAGCATCACCACATTGTCCATCGCCAGCAGCGCGTCGGGCACATGGGGTTCCTGCGCGAAGACGTCGAGGCCGGCGCCGCCCAGCCGGCCCTCGACGAGCGCCGACACCAGCGCCTCCTCGTCGATCACCGACCCGCGCGCGATGTTGACGATCACCCCATCCGGCCCGAGCGCGTCGATTACCCGCCGGTCGATCAGTTTCGCCGTGTCCGCACCGCCCGGCGTCGCCACCACCAGGACGTCGACCGACGCCGCCAATGCTTCGGGAGTCGCAGCGTAGCGATAGGGCGCGTCCTCGCGCGGGTGCCGGGTATGATAGGCGATCTCGCCCCCGAAGCCTTCCAGCCGCTTCGCGATCGCGAGGCCGATGCGGCCCAGCCCAACAATCCCGGTGCGCCGCCCGCTGAATCTGCGGGTGAGCGATGGTTGTCCCTCGACCGGCCAGCGGCCCGCGCGGACATGGGCGTCGTCGCGCGGCAGCTTGCGATGGACCGCGAGGATCAGCGCGACCGCCAGATCGGCGACGTCGTCGGTCAGCACGTCGGGTGTGTTCGTGACGCTTATCCCGCGCCGTCGCGCATGATCGAGATCGACGCCGTCATAACCGACCGTGCCCAGTGCGATCAGCTTCAGGTCGGGAAGGCTGTCCATCAGCGCGGCATCGACCACCCCGGACGCGACCATGGCGGTGATCCCTGGTCCGGCCTCCGATCGCAGCTCGAACCGCTCCTCCAGCGCGGGGCGAAGCGCCGGCAGCGGCAGATGCGGGCGCAGCAGCACGGGCGGCTTGGTGGGGGCTGTGGTCAAGTTCGGCTCCGACGGAAAGCGTGTTTCCCGCCTCGTGCCATCGCTACCGACCGCTGTCCACGACGCCGAACAGTCTCTCCGACGAGCGAGGTCGACAGCGGGGGGCAAGAACGGTTAGGGAACGACGACCAGCCATGACCGAACCCGATCGCCTCCTTTCCGCCGGCCGTCGTCCCGAGGACGTCGATGCCGCGCTGCGCCCCAAGTCGCTCGACGAGTTCGTCGGCCAGCAGGCGGCGCGCGACAATCTGCGCGTTTTCATCGACGCGGCGCGCAGGCGCGGCGACGCGCTCGACCATGTGTTGTTTTTCGGCCCGCCCGGCCTCGGCAAGACGACGCTGGCGCAGATCATCGCCAAGGAGATGGGTGCTGGCTTCCGCGCCACTTCGGGGCCGGTGATCGCCAAGTCGGGCGACCTCGCCGCGCTGCTGACCAATCTCGAGGATGGCGACGTCCTGTTCATCGACGAGATCCACCGGCTCCAGCCGCAGGTCGAGGAGGTGCTTTATCCGGCGATGGAGGATCGCGCGCTCGACCTGATGATCGGCGAGGGGCCGTCGGCACGCAGCGTGCGGATCGATCTGCCGCGCTTCACCCTGGTCGGCGCCACCACGCGGCAGGGCCTGATCACTACGCCCTTGCGCGACCGCTTCGGCATCCCGATCCGGCTGCAATTCTACACGGTCGAGGAGTTGGAGAAGGTCGTCACCCGCGCCTCGCGCCTGCTCGACCTGCCGATCGCGCCCGATGGCGCGGTCGAGATCGCGCGGCGGTCGCGCGGGACCCCGCGCATCGCCGGCCGGCTGCTGCGCCGCGTGCGCGACTTCGCGCATGTGCTGGGCTCGGAGATCGTCGATGCCAAGGTCGCCGATCAGGCGCTCAACCGCCTGGAGGTCGACAGCCTGGGCCTCGATGCGATGGACCGCCGCTATCTCCACATGATCGCCGACATTTATCGCGGCGGCCCGGTCGGGGTCGAGACGCTGGCCGCGGGCCTGTCGGAGCCGCGCGACACGATCGAGGACGTGATCGAGCCCTATCTGATCCAGCTCGGTCTGATCGCCCGCACCGCGCGGGGGCGCTGCCTCAACGGGCGTGGCTGGAAGCATCTCGGCATAGCGCCGCCGCCCGAGGCGGGGCAGGACGGCTTGTTCGACGGGGTTTGACCACCCACTCGCAGCCACTGTCGCCGGATCGACGTTCCCGCAGGGCGAACCGAGCCGCGTTCCGCGAATATCCGTTCATTTCGGGCCGTGATCGCTTAAACAGGCGGCAATGCACGACACACCCTATTCCGGACGCTTCGAAGCGGGCGCGCATCTTTTCGCGCTGCGCGTCTATTTCGAGGATACCGACGCGGGCGGGGTGGTTTACCATGCCAGCTATCTGCGCTTCATGGAGCGGGCGCGCAGCGACATGATGTTGCTGGCCGGCATCGATCAGCGCGGAGCGATGGAGCGCGGCGAAGGCAATTATGTGGTCGTCGAAATGAGCCTGCGCTATCGCGCGCCGGGCCGGCTCGACGACAATCTTTTGGTGGTCAGCCGGATGGGGAATATCCGGGGCGCCTCATGCGTCGTTCATCAGAGAGTCATGCGCGGGCCCGAAACATTGGTCGAAGCCGATGTCTCGGTCGCCCTGATCGGCTCGGACGGCCGTCCGAAGCGTCAGCCCCGCCACTGGATCGAGACGTTTGAGAGATTGAAAAGGGACGGATTGAATTGATGATGCAGGAAATGGCGGTCTCCGCATCGACCTCGGCGCTCTCGCCCATCGCTCTCTTCCTCCAGGCCGACATCGTCGTGAAGGCGGTGATGATCGGCCTGCTCGCGGCGAGCATCTGGACCTGGACGATCATCCTGTCCGGCAGCCTGTCGCTCGGCCGCGCGCTCAAGGCGAGCAAGGGGTTCGAGGCGGATTTCTGGAAGTCCGAGGATATCGACAAATTCTACGAAGGCCCCGGTCGGCAGGACATCCCCGCCGCCAAGGTCTTCTCGGCAGGCGTCGCCGAATGGCGCCGCTCTGTGCGCTCGGGTCAGGCGATCGACCGCGACGGCACGCGTGCGCGTCTCGCCAATGCGCTGGGCGTGGCGGCGGGCAACGAGATCGACCGGCTGTCGGATCGCCTCAATATCCTCGCCACGGTCGGATCGGTCGCGCCCTTCGTCGGCCTGTTCGGCACCGTCTGGGGCATCATGCGCAGCTTCACCGACATCGCCGCGTCGCAGAACACGTCGCTGGGCGTCGTGGCGCCTGGAATCGCCGAGGCGCTGTTCGCGACCGCACTAGGCCTGTTTGCCGCGATCCCGGCGGTCATCGCCTATAACCGACTGCTCCACACGGTCTCCAAGATCGAGGGTCAGCTTCACCGCTTCGGCGACGCGATCCACATGACGCTCAGCCGGGAACTGGAGCGCCTCTGATGGGCATGGGCGGTCCGGTTTCCGGGCGCGGCGGTCGGCGCGCGCCGATGGCGGAGATCAACGTCACGCCGCTCGTCGACGTGATGCTGGTGCTGCTGATCATCTTCATGGTCACCGCCCCGTTGCTGCTCGCGGGCGTGCCCGTCGACCTGCCCGAAAGCTCGGCCGGCGCGCTCGATCAGGATAAGAAGCCGATCCAGCTGTCGATCGACAAGGACGGCCGCGTCTATCTCGACGATCGCGAGATCCAGATTTCGGCGATGGAGGCACAATTTGCCGACATCGCGGCCAAGTCCGGCAAGGGCAAGGACAGCCCCCAGATCTTCCTGCGCGCCGACCGCGCGCTCGATTATGGCCGCGTCATGGCGGTGATGGGCGCGCTCAACCACGCCGGCCTCAACCGCGTCGCGCTGGTGACGCTCGGTGAGGGCGAAGCGGCTGGACCGCAGGCCGGCGGTCGTATCGACGGGGACGAAGTTCCCGAGCCGGCGGTGCCCTAGATGAAGCGATCCGAGGGTGCAGGGCTGGGGCTTTCGATCGCGGGCCATGTCGGCCTGCTCGCGCTGCTGTCGCTGAACCTGATGAGCGTGCGGCAGATGCCCAAGCTCAGTGAGCCGATGGATGTGATGCTGGTCGACAAGGCCGGGCTCGTCTCGGCCGCGCCCGAAATCTCGAAGGAGCCGCCGCAGGCTGCGCAGGCGCCCGAACTCGGCCCGGTCGAGGAGACCCCGCCCGAGCCGACTCCCGCGCCAGCCAAGCCCGAGCCAGCTCCGCCGACGCCGCCCAAACCGGCGCCGACCCCGAAGCCCGCGCCCAAGCCGGCTCCGCCCAAGCCTGCGCCCGCACCCACGCCCAAGTCGGCGGAGAAGGCGCCTCCGACGCCGGCCAAGGCTGCGCCCGCACCTGCGGCGAAGGCCACACCGGCACCCGCGAAGCCGAAGCCCAAGGCGACCTCGCTTGGCACCGACTTCCTCAAGGGCATTCCGGTCGAGAAGTCGGCCGGCAAGGGCGCTGCGCCCCGGGCCGCTGCGATCAGCCCGATCGCGATGAACGGCCTCGTCGCGCTGATCGCGAGCCAGGTGAAGCCGTGCTACACGATCCCGGCGGGCGGTGCCGACACTGCCAGCATCGTCACGCGCGTGCGGCTGCGCTTCAAGCGCGACGGATCGATCGCGGTCGCGCCTGAGGTGATCGGCAATCTCGGCGTGACCCCGACCAATCAGCCCTATGTGCGGCAGATGAACGAAGCCGCCACCCGGGCGTTGCAGCGTTGCGCCCCGTACAAGCTTCCGCCCGACCTGTACGAGGGTGGCTGGGAGGACGTGGCCTTCACTTTCCGCCCGGCGCAGATGAACTGATGAGCCCGGTTTTTGACTATTGCACCCGCTTTGTGCAGCATGGCCCGAGCGGGGCGAAGGAGACGAGAATGCGCTTTGGCCTTGCCCTGTCCCTGTTGAGCTTCACGCTGGCGGCGGCGCCCGCAGCCGCCCAGCTCGAGGTCGACATCACCGGCGGCATCGCGCAGCCGATGCCGATCGCTGTACCCGGCATGCCGACTCCGGCCGTCGCCAACACGCCCGCCGGTGACACCGCCGCCCTCGGCCAGCGCGTCGCCGAGGTGGTAACGGCCGACCTCAAGAACAGTGGTCTGTTCAGCCCGCTGCCCAAGAGCGCGATGCAGACGGTCACTCATCCTCAGGTGACCGCGCCCGATTACATGTTCTGGACGCAGAGCGGCGCGCAGGCGCTGGTTCAGGGCTTCGTCCAGGCCAATGGCGACGGGACGCTGACGGTCGGCTGCTATCTCTACGACGTGCTGGCGCGCAGCGAACTGACCCGGCAGGGTTTTGTCGTGCAGCCCGGCCAGTGGCGTCGCGCAGCGCATAAATGCGCCGATCAGGTCTATACCCGCCTGACCGGCGAAGGCCCCTATTTCGACAGCCGCGTCGTCTATGTGTCGGAAACCGGGCCCAAGACCAACCGTATCAAGCGGCTTGGCATCATGGACCAGGATGGCGCCAACCACCGCTTCCTGACCAACGGACAGTCGATCGTGCTGACCCCGCGCTTCGCGCCCAACCAGCAGACGATCACCTACATGTCCTACACCAACAATCGCGCCCGTGTGTATGTGTATGACATCGGCTCGGGTTCGCAGCGACTGGTCGTCGACCAGCCGAACATGACCTTTTCGCCGCGCTTCTCGCCCGATGGGCGCTATATCGTCTTCTCGATGGCGGTCGGCGGCAACACCGACCTCTACCGCGTGCCCAGCACCGGTGGTACGCCGCAGCGGCTGACCACCTCGCCGGGCATCGACACCGGTGCCAGCTATTCGCCAGACGGGTCCAAGATCGTGTTCGAAAGCGATCGTTCGGGCACCCAGCAGCTTTATGTGATGAACGCCGACGGTTCGAACCAGAACCGGATCAGCTTCGGTTCGGGACGCTATGGCAGTGCCGCATGGAGCCCGCGCGGTGACCTGATTGCCTTCACCCGCATCGGTGGCGGCTTCAACGTCGGCATCATGAACATCGACGGCTCGGGCGAGAAGATTCTGACCAATGGTTGGCAGGACGAAGGCCCCAGCTGGTCGCCCAATGGCCGCGTAATCATGTTCTTCCGGACCGCACAAGGGTCGGGCAAGGCCGATCTCTGGTCGGTCGACCTGACCGGCGTCAACGAACGCCCGATCCCGACGCCGCTCGACGGCTCGGATCCGGCCTGGGGGCCGCTCCTGCCATGAGCGGGATTTCAGGGAGAAATTGGGAAGAAAAGACGTTATTCAACCGTAACCAGCTGAGGAAGGAGATTTAGATGGCGCGTATGACCCTGAAGATCGCGCTCGTGTCCGCGCTGGCACTGAGCGTCGCTGCCTGTTCGAAGAAGAAGCCCGAGGAACTGCCCCCGCCCCCGCCGCAGACCGCGCCGGCTCCGATGCCGGAGACACCCCCGCCGCCGCCGCCGCAGACCGGCCCGGTTCCGGGATCGCGCGCCGACTTCCTGGCGCAGGCCGGCACTGACACCGTCTTCTTCGACACCGACTCCTATGACGTCGATGCCGAGGACCAGGCGACGTTGAGCCGTCAGGCCCAGTGGCTGGCAAAGTACCCGAACGTCTCGGTAACGATCGAGGGCCATTGCGACGAGCGCGGCACGCGCGAGTACAACCTGGCGCTCGGCGAGCGTCGCGCCAATGCCGCCAAGAATTATCTGGTGAGCGTCGGCGTTCCGGCGTCGCGCATCTCGGTCATCAGCTACGGCAAGGAACGCCCGCTGGCGACCGGTTCGGACGAGGCTGCCTGGGCGCAGAACCGCCGCGCGGTCACCGTCGTTCCGAACTGATCGGACCGAAGGAACGGTAGGGCCGGGCCTTTCGCCCCGGTCCGCACCAAAAGAAAGGGGCCGTCGGCATTGCGCTGGCGGCCCCTTTTTCGTTCACAGAGAGCTGGCTCAGGGAGCCGGCGTGTAGAGCGGCTTGCCGTCAGGCCCGGTGATCGCCTCCGCCCATTGCTTGCGGACGAGCGCCTTCACTTCGGCGGGCAGCGGGACATAGTCGAGCGCTACCGCCTCGGCATCGCCCTTGCCCATCGCCCAGTCAAAGAAGCCGAGTGCTGCCTTGGCCTTGGCGGCATTCGCCTGCTTCTTGTGGAGCAGGATGAAGGTCGCGCCGGTGATCGGCCAACTCTTTTCGCCCGCCTGATCGATCAGCAGCAGATAATTGCCGGGTGCTGCGGTCCAATCGGCGCCCGCCGCTGCCGCGCCGAAGCTCTCGGCCGAGGGGGCGACGAAGCCGCCCGCCTTGTTCTGTAGCAGCACGTGGCTCATCTGGTTTTGCTTGGCATAGGCATATTCGACATAGCCGATCGACCCTTTGGTCTGGCGCACGAAGGCGGAGACGCCGTCATTGCCCTTGCCCCCGATACCGGTTGGCCAGGACACGGCGTCGCTCGCGCCGACCTTCGATCCCCAGGCGGGGTTCTTCGCCGCCAGATAGCTGGTGAACAAGAAGGAGGTCCCCGATCCGTCCGAACGGTGGACGACCGTGATCGGCAGCGCGGGGAGCTTCACGCCGGGGTTGAGTGCGGCGATGCGCGGGTCGGTCCATTTGGTGACCTCGCCCAGGAAGATCGCGCCGAGCAGCTCGCCGGACAGGCGGATCTGCCCAGGCGAGATGCCCGGGATGTTCACGACCGGCACAACCCCGCCCATCACGGTTGGGAACTGGTAGAGGTCCGCGGCGGCGAGCTCGTCGGCCTTGAGCGGCTTGTCGGACGCGCCGAAATCGACGGTGTTCGCCTTGATCTGCTTGATCCCGCCGCCTGAGCCTATCGCCTGGTAGTTCAGGCCCACGCCGGTTTCGGCCTTATAGCTTTCTGCCCATTTTGCGTAGAGAGGGGCCGGAAAGGTTGCGCCTGCACCGGACAGGGCGCCGGCAGCCGCGGTTCCGCCGGATGCTTCGTCCTTCTTCGCCTGCGGTCCGCAGCTGGCAATCAGCAGTGCCATCGCAGCGACGAGCGTCGCGCGCATGGGATTGAGGAAGCTGGTCTTCATCGGGATGGCTCTCCTTCGATATCGTGCGACAGCATAGGCGGTCGCGTCGGGCGCTTCCATGACAGAGATGGACAGCGTTGGTCTGCTCAGTCGAGGCTGGTGAGATGATCGCGCAATGCACGTGCATCGTGCAGCGCATTATGCGGAACGGCGCTGTTGCGGGCCGTCGAGAAGCCGGGCGTGCGATGAAACTCGAAGCGCATGTGGCGGATGTCGACGATCTCGGTCTCGCCCACGAGCAGCAGGCGGCAGAAGAGCGCGATATCCTCCGGCCAGTCGGCGATGATCACCGGATCGGGGTCGCCGGACAGGAAAGCGGCGACGTCATGTGCGGCGGCGATGCGATTGAGCCGGTTGTACAGCGTGCGGGGGACGGATTCGAGATAAGGGACGACATGCTTCTCGACCCAGGGATGATAGGGTGCGTCGGTCGGGATCACGACATAATAGTCCTGGTCGCCATATTCGGGCACCAGCGCCAGGCTCAGCAGGTCGCCGCCGAAGCCGTTGAACTCGGTATCGAGGAAATAACGCATGACGCTCCTGATGCGCGGGCGGGATGGTCGCCGCGTCCGCCCCCGCATGCCAGCGCGGTGCGTCGGCTGGCAAGAGGGCTGCGCCGGGGCGGAACCGTTGGTGCGCCCTCCCGTTGGTCGAATGATGAAGGGAGAGATGGATATGGGTTCCGAGCCTTTTCCCGATCAGTTCGATGGGGCTCCGCCCAATGCGCTCGATCGCGCTTATGTCTCGGGTCGGGAGATTCGCAGGCGTGTGCAGGCCCTGATCGACGCCAGTCCGGCGCTTCAGGGCTGCGATCGCATGGTGATTGCGCCGATGCCTAAGCCGGTCGACCGGCCCGGCCCTACCGGCTGCAACTGGACCATGCACTATCGCGGTCAGTTTCCAGACTGCGAGGCATTGATCGACCAGATCGTCGAAACCGTTCAGAACGACGTGAATATAGGGCCGGCGCGCCGTCGACGGCCGATCAGTGTGCGATCAGCTTGAGCCCGGCAATACAGCCTACGATCGCCAGGAGCAGCAGGATGCGAATGCTCGTCGCGGGTTCCCCAAACCAGATCATCCCGACGACGACCGTTCCTATCGCGCCGATGCCGGTCCACACCGCATAGGCCGTGCCCATCGGGATCGAGCGACTCGCCAGTTCGAGCAGGGCCATCGACAATGTGACCGACAGCAGAAAGGCGATCGTCCAGGGAATGTTGCGGAAGCCGTCGACGAAGCGCAGGCAGGTGGTGAAGCCGACTTCGAAGCAGCCGCCGATGATCAGCAATATCCAAGCCATGGATGGGCCATAGCCGCGCAATGATGGGGGCGCTAGAAGATCGTCCATGTCGCTTCGTCTGGCGCTTGGACATCATGTCGCTCCGCCCCGTTTCGTGGGCTTCCTGCTCGTATCGCTCGGTACCTTCTGGGCAGCCTTCGGTGGAGTGGACTGGTCGCGTGCGGCTCTGATGGGGTTCGACGCGGGCGCGGCGCTGTTCCTGCTGTCGATCGTTCCGCTTCTCGGCAAGGACCCGCCGGCCATGCGCGCAGCGGCCGAACGCAACGACGCGAACCGCGCGGTCCTGCTCGCGATCACCGGCATTGTATGTACGACTATATTGGTGGCGATCGGCTTCGAACTCGGCCGCAAGGGCGACCTCCATGCCAGCGGCACAGCGCTGGTGATCGTCACGCTGCTGCTTGCCTGGCTGTTCAGCAACATGGTCTATGCGCTGCACTATGCGCATCTCTATTATAGCCAGAAGGACGGAGGCGATGCGCGCGGGCTCGACTTTCCGGGTGACGACGATCCCGATTACTGGGATTTCGTCTATTTCGCCTTCACGCTCGGCATGACCTTCCAGACGTCCGATGTCGAAATGAGCGGGCGGCACATGCGGCGAGTGGCGGTCACCCACTGCTTCGCCGCCTTCATCTTCAACATCGGCGTGCTGGCCTTCACGATCAACATCCTCGGCGGCGCCTGAACGCCGCCGACCGGGCCGCGTCAGAAAGGACGGATCGTCACGCCATTGTCGACGACCAGCTCGGCGCCGTTGACGAAGCGCGACTCGTCGGAGGCGAGGAACAGCACCATCGCCGCGACGTCCTCGGGCGCGCCCTTGGCGCCCGGAGGCAGGACACCGGTCGCAACCGCTTGTGCCTGGCCGATGCGGCCTTCGGCTTCCTGTACCATCGGCGTCTCGATCGCGCCGGGATGGACCGAGTTGCAGCGGATCTTGTAGCCCTTTTCCTGGCACATCACCGCGATCGACTTGGTCATCGACCGCACCGCGCCCTTGGCAGCGGAGTAAGCGAAGAAGATCGGATAGCCGAGCAGCGCGCCCGTCGACGACATGTTGATGATCGAGCCGCCATCGTTGCGGTTCATCAGCGGGATCGCATATTTGCACCCGAGGAAGACGCCCTCGTTCATCACCGCGTTGACGAAGCGGAACTGGTCGAGTGTCGTGCCTTCGACATCGGCCGACAGCACCACGCCCGCATTGTTGACGAGGATGTCGAGCCGGCCGAAGTGCTCCTCGATCGCCTTGATCGTGGCGATCCACTGCTCCTCGGAGGCGACGTCCAGGACCATCGCGACAGCGCCGTTACCGATCGCATCGGCCACCTTCTGCGCAGGCTCGAGCTTGACGTCGGTGACGACGACGGTCGCGCCCTCGCGCGCCAGCGCCTCGCAATCGGCCTTGCCGAGGCCCGATCCGCCGCCCGTGACCAGCGCCACCTTGCCGGCCACCCGGCCGCCACGATCCTGTCCCATCATTCTCTCCATTGTCGGCCGGCGTTCAGGCCGCGCCATTTTCCGCGAAATAATCGGGCATGCCGCCGGGCCACACGACGCCCCACTGGGCCTGGCCGCCATCGATGATCATCAGGTCGCCGTTGATGAAGCGGCCGGCCGGCGAAGCGAGATAGGCGATCGCCTCGGCCACGTCCCAGGCATTGCCCCGGACCTTCATCGGGTTGGCCTTGTGGAAGCGTACGAGCGCCTCTTCGGGATAGACGCCGAAGCCCTCGGTCTCGATCACGCCGGGGCCGATGCAGTTGACGCGAACCTTGAATGGCGCCCATTCGGTCGCGAGCGTCTTCGACAGATAGATGACGCCAGCGCGCGCTGCGCAGGTGTGGGCCGCCTGTGGCATGCCGCGCTCGACATTGGCGACTATGTTGATGACATGGCCGGGCGTATCGCTGTCGCGCCAGCGCTTGGCCGCCTCCTGCATCATCCACCAGGTGCCGTTGAGGTTGGTGTCTATGACGGCGAGCCAGCCCTTGCGGCTGAAGTCGATCGCATTCTGGGGAAACTGGCCGCCGGCATTGTTCACCAGCGTGTCGAGGCCGCCCATCCGCTCAAAGACGTCGGCGATCAGGGCCTCGCACGCTTCCGGGTCGCGGATCGTCATCGACGCGGTCATGATCTCGCGGCCGGTGGCTTCCTTGATCTCGCGCTGGACGGTTTCGAGCTTTTCCGGGCTGCGTCCGCAGATCGCGACTTCGGCGCCCAGACGCGTCGCCAGAAAGGCGGTCGCCTTGCCCATGCCGCTGCCGCCGCCGGTAATCAGGACGCGATGGCCGGCGAGCAGATCGGGCCGGAACACGGTCTCCTGCGTCGCGAGTTGTTCCGTCACCAGGCCGCGCTTGGGGCGGGACGGGTCGTTGGGATCCGGGCGTACATGGCCGCTGGTCGCGGCCTCTGGGCGATTGGCATCCATCGATTTTTCAGGCTCCTCCAAGCAAGGCTTAGCATCGCGCGGAAATAAAACAATCACAATTGTCTTTTTTAGAGAGCCAGGGCTTTTCCCATAGAATGCCGCAGCAAAGCGCACTTTCCAGACGGCAGGCGTCAGCCCATCGGCTATTGAAAAAGGCAGTCATGCCTGTTTTTAATGATAGGGAGAGGAGAGCGGAAATGGCGAATCTGGACGGTAAGGTCGCGGTGGTGATGGGGGCGGCCGGGCGGGGCAACATGGCGCAGTCCATCGCCCGGAGGCTCGCGGCCGATGGCGCGCGACTCGTGCTGGCCGGACGTGATCCCGAGCCGCTCGCGGAGCTGGCGGAGGAGCTGGGCGGCCTTGCCGTCGGCCAGTGCGACCTGACCAGCGAGGCAGACCTGGCCCGCCTCGGCCAGGCGGCGGTCGATCGCTTCGGCGGGGTCGACATCGCCGTCAATGCGACCGGCTGGGGCCTGCTCAAGCCGTTCCTCGAAACGACCAAGGAAGAGATCGAGCGCATGACCGCGCTCCAGTTCACCGGCGCGATCCTCTTCTATCAGGCGATGTTGCGGGTGATGCGCGACGGCGGCTCGCTGGTGCAGATCAGCTCGGCGACGGCGACGATCATGCTCGAGGACCATGCTGCCTATATGGGCACCAAGGCCGGCGCCGATCATGTCATCCGCTGCATCGCCAACGAGTTCGGCCATCGCGGCATTCGCGCCAATTCGGTCGCCCCGGGCTTCACGGTCACGCCTATGACGGCGAAGGCGGGCCGCAACCCGGCGATCATCGAGACCTTCGCCAGGGAATATCCGCTGGGGCGGGTCGGCACGAGCGACGACATCGCCGAGGCGGTGGCTTGGCTGGTGTCCGACGCCTGCTTCATGACGGGGCAGACGCTGCAGGTGAATGGCGGCGTCACGCTCCGGCGCAACCCGCGCAATGCCGAGATCGTCGACGCGGTGATGGCCGCGCGGGCGGCGGCTGCGGCTGCGAAGCCATGATCCGCGGCGTTCATCATCTGGCGGTGTCGACGCCCGACATCGACCGCTTCGTCGATCATTACGAACGCTGGTTCGGCTTCGAGCGCTGCGGTGGCGGTGGCTGGGAGGTGGGCAACGATCGCGTCGACCGGATGGTGGGGCTGAAAGACAGCGCGGCGCGCTACCAGATGATCCGCCTCGGCAACCTCTATGTCGAGGTGTTCGAATATACGGCGCCGCGCGGAGAAGCGGTGCGCCCGCGCATGTGCGACCACGGCATCATCCATCTGTGCCTTTATTGCGACGACGTCTTCGCCGAATATGAGCGGCTGTCGGCGCTGGGCATGGAGTTCACCGGCCCACCCGGCGGATCGGCGGCGACGCGCGCGACCTACGGCCGCGACTGCGACGGCAATGTCGTCGAGCTGCTGCAGATCGTTGACGATGCCTGCAGCTTTGGGTTCGAGAAGGCGAAGACGCTGGAGCCGTCGGCTTAGGGGAGGGCCGCTGAGCTCGTCTCCGGGCGCCGTCGAGGGACGTCGGCGCCTTCGTGACACGGAGGGGTGGCGCGTCTCCTCGCCTCCTCGTCATTCCCGCGAAGGCGGGAATCCACAAGGACGCTCGGCGCGAACCTCCTCCGGAGTTTCGGCCTCCCGCTGGAGTAATGATGGGAAAGGGTGAGTGGCGCTAGCCCAGTTCGCGGATCAGCGTCGCCGGGTCGCGGTCCCAGCGCTCGGCGGCTTTGCGCACCGCCCCGAAGAAGGCGCGGATCGCGGGCTTGTCCTCGACGATCTCGATCATGTGGCCGAGCGTGGCCGACGTATCGACATAGGCGTAGCGCATCGGACCGAACAAGCCGTCCGCCGCGACGTCGAACCCCTGATCGACATAATGGGCGAGGTCGGCGTCATAGTCGCCGGCGATGAAGGCGACATGGTGGAAACCGGTCTGCCCGGAGGCGACCGTGTCCCGATAGGCCGAACGCGTATCGTCGAGTTGCTCGACCAGTTCGATTTGCACGTCGCCATGCTGCGCCACGGCCGTCGAGAAGCGCGTCGCTGATGGCGCTCCGCGATAGCGCGGCTGGTCGAGCTTAAGGTCGCGGTTGACCAGAAAGGGGCCGATGCCGGTCGTCGCATGCCAGCGCTGCGCGGCTTCGATCAAGTCCGGCACGACCCAGGCATATTGGATGATCGTCGGCTGAAAACTCATCGGGTGGTACCCTTCTGCTCGAGCGATGCGAGGATCGAGCGCGCCGCATCCACTGCGCGGCGGCCCCGTTCGAGGCCATCCACTCCAGCCTTGCGCGCAGCCTTCTGCGGCACCTCGACGTCGATCACCGTGCCCGGCCGAAGCAGCGGCAGCACATCGCGCAGCGGGAAGGCTCCCATCCCCGGAATGCCGCGTTCGAAGATCGCCTCGTGCCAGCGGTCGCCATCGGCGATCTCCAGCGGACCGTCGCAGATCTGGAAGTAGCCGATCAGCGCGCTGGCATCGGCCACGTCTTCGACCATGCCTCCGCTGCGGACGAGGTGAAGCGCATCGCACACCATGGCGAGATTGTCGCGCTCGACGCGTCGAATGATCGAGGCGGCGTGGGCCACCGAACGCACGGCGGAGAAGGCATTGGGTTCCAGCCCCGGCACGATGCCGAACGGCGCCGCGCGGTCGCAAAAGTCGCGCAGCCAGCGGACCGCCTCGTCGTCATCCAGGCCGTGGACATGAACCGTCGCCTTGGTCGCGCCGAGCGCCTGCCCCACCGCCAATGCCTCTTCGAAGGCGGGGTAGTCGGGCTTGCCGTCGATCGGAAAGAACTCGATGTTGCAGAGGGATAGGCCCGCCCTGGCGAGCGCGTCGCGCACCACCGGGATGTCCGCCCGGCCGACGCTGGGGAACATCTGCCGGCCTTCTTCGGGCACATGGGTGAACAGGCAGACATGATCGCAGCCCAGCTTGCCCGCGATGTCGATGAGTTCCAGCGGCGTCGCGTCGAGCACCGTCAGATGGTGCAGCGAGAGCGGGGCATCGGCCAACAAAAAATCATTCATGATTGTTTTTATGCGCAGCTGTGTTAGGGCGAGTCAATCGAGAGATCACAAGGACCGACGGGACAGGATCGATGGACGGTATCAGTCGCGGCAGTGCGGTGGAAGATTACGCACGGATGGACTTCGAACGGGGCCGCAAGGCCGCCCCCGAGGGCTTCCCGAGCCTACCGGACATTCCCGGCAAACGCTATGTCGATCCCGAATTCCTCGCGCTCGAGAAGGATTCGATGTGGAAGAAGGCCTGGCTCTACGCCGGCCATGTCGACCAGGCGCCCAACCCCGGCAGCTGGTTCCTGACCCGCAACACTGGTTCGCCGATCATCATCGTGCGCGATCTGGGCGGCGAGATCCGGGCCTTCTACAACACCTGCCAGCATCGCGGCGCACCGCTGGTCACCGAGGATGCCGGCGAATCGCGCGGCTTCGTCTGCGGCTATCATGGCTGGAGCTACACGCTCGACGGCAAGCTGACGGCGGTGCGCGACCGGCGCGACTTCGTCGATCTCGACTTTTCCTGCCGCTCGCTGGTGCCCGTTCGTTGCGAGCGGCTCGGCAGCCTGATCTTCGTCAACGAGGATCCCGACGCGCAGCCCCTGCTCGACCATATCGGTCCGATGGCGAAGGAGCTCGACCAGTTCCAGCTCGACAGTCTGCGGCTGGTCGACAGCCGCAGCTATGATGTCGGTTGCAACGTCAAGGTGCTGCTCGACGCCTTTCTCGAAGTCTATCATATCAAGTCGATCCACCAGAAGACGGTCGACCGCTTCCTCGACCATCGCGGGATGATCGTCACGCTCTGGCCGAACGGGCATAGTCGGATGGTGACGCCCAATGCGCGGCCCGACTGGAAGGACCCCGGCACGATCGGCATGCCGAAGATCCCGACCGTCACCGACCTGCCAGCCAACAACAACGTCAGCTATCATATCTATCCGAACTTCGTGATGCCGCCGTCCGACAGCGGCATTCCGATCCTGCAATTCTGGCCGACCGGCCCGAACAGTTCGCGCGTCGTGTCGAGCTGGATCGGTCCCGATCACGACCCCGAAAACCCGCACCCGATGTGGGAGACGCGCATCGATAACTGGACGCGGATTCTCTACGAGGATCTCCAATATGCGCCGCAGATCCAGGAGTCGCTGGAAAGCGACGGCTTCCGGGGCATGCCGCTCAATTATCAGGAGCGGCGCATCTATCATTGGCATGAGGAACTCGACCGTCGCATCGGTCTGAACCGCGTGCCCGCCGACGCGCGGGTCGAGCAGGTGCTGCACGACTGGGTCACGCGCTGAACTTTTCGAGGAGGGGATTTCATGGATTTTAGGCTCACGCCCGAGCAGGAGGAACTGCGCGAGGCAGCGAGGACCTTCGCGCGCGCGGAACTGCCCGCCATCGCTGCGGAATGCGAGCGCGACAACAAACCGCCAAGCCATGAGCTCGTGCATCGCTTTGCGGAGATGGGCTTTCTCGGCATCAACGTGCCGTCCGAACTCGGCGGTCTGGGCCTCGGCAATCTCGAGGCGCTGATCGTTCTCGAGGAGTTCGCCAAGATCTCGTCGGCGGTCGCCTTCCCGATCTTCGAATCCTCGGTCGGGCCGGTGCGCGCGATCGAGCATTTCGCCTCGGACAGTCTCAAGCAGCGCATCGTCCCCGCCGTCTGCAAGGGCGAGATGGTCGTCGCGATCGGCATGTCCGAGCCCGACGCCGGTTCCGCGCTGACCGACCTCAAGACCAAGGGCGTGGTCAAGGGCGACAAGCTCGTGCTCAACGGCACCAAGCGCTGGTGCTCGGGCGGCGGCCATGCCGATGCCTATCTCGTCTATTGCCGCCTGTCCGACGATCCGGGCCCCAAGGCGATCGGCGCGGTGCTGGTCGAGAAGGACACGCCCGGCTTCACCTTCGGGCCCAACGAGCAGTTGATGGGCTTCCGCGGCGTGCCGTCGGCCGACCTCAATTTCGACGACGTCGAAATCCCGCTCGACAACATCGTCGTGCCGGCGGGTGGCTTCAAGAAGCTGATGGAGACCTTCGACCTCGAACGCTGCGGCAACGCCACTATGGCGCTGGGCCAGGCCTCGGGCGCGCTCGAGGACGTCACCGCCTATGTCCAGGAGCGCCGCCAGTTCGGCAAGCCGATCGTCGAGTTCCAGGCGGTGCAGCTGAAGCTGGCCGAGATGCACATGAAGGTCGACGCGGCCCGGCTGCTGATCTGGCGCGCGGCGGCCAATGCCGAGGATGGACTGCCGTCGATCCTCGACAGTTCGACCGCAAAATGCTTCGCCAACTCGATCGCCCGCGAAGTGGCCGGTGACGCCGTCCAGTTGATGGGCGCCTATGGCTATTCCAAGGATTTCCCGATGGAGCGGCGGCTGCGTGACAGCTGGGGCTGGGGAATCGCCGGTGGCGCGATCGACATCCAGAAGGTCAATATCGCCTCGGCGCTGCTCGGTCGGCGCTTCGACCAGAGGCGCTGATGGCGCTCCAGCGTGTCGCCGCTTTGGCGGAGGTCCCGGAGGGGGGCAACAAGGCGTTCGAGGCCTGCGGCAAATCGGTGCTGCTCTGCCGCACCGCCGCCGGTGTCTTTGCCGTCGAGAATATGTGCAGCCATGCGCTCGCCCATCTCGAGGGCGGCAAGGTCAAGGGGCCGCACATCTTCTGCCCGCTGCACGGCGTCCGCTTCGACATGCGGACGGGCGAGCCCAATGGCACGCTGACGCGCAAGCCGATCACGGTCTTCCCGGTCAGCGTGGAAGGCGATGACGTCCTGGTGGAGTTGCCCGATGCCTAGACTGCTGCACCTCGACGCGAGCCCGCGTGGGCCACGCTCGCGATCGAACATGGTCGCGGAGCGGCTGCTCGCACAGCGTCCCGACATCGAGATCGAATATCTCAATCTGTTCGAGGCCGAACTTCCGGCGTTCGACGGCGCCACGATCGAAGGGCGCTATGCGCTGATCGCGGGCGAGGCGGTCGATCCGTCGGTCGAGGCGCAATGGCGCGAGATCGGCAGGCTGATCGAGCATTTCCTGTCGTTCGACGGCTGGGTCATGACGGTGCCGATGTGGAATTTCGGCATTCCATATCCGCTCAAACATTATGTCGATCTCGTCACCCAGCCGGGCATGAGCTTCCGCGTGGTCGACGGGCAGGGCGAGGGGCTGGCGGCGGGGCGCAAGGCGGTGTTGATCACCTCGGGCGCACTCGACATCCGTCCCGGCGGGCCCATGGCGGCGCTCGACCATCAGCACGCCTTCCTGACCGGCTGGCTTGGCTTCATCGGCGTCACCGATATCGAGACGATCCACGTCAAGCCGACCTTCGGTCCACCCGAAGCGGTCGAGCCGGTGATGGCCGCGGCCTATGCCGAGGCCGATGCACTCGCCTCGCGGCTGTTCCGGCCGGACCGCGTATAAACTAGGTTGATGCTGGTGAAGCTGACCGCCTCCTCGCCGCGCTGGTTGATCACGGCATAGCGGGTGATGGCGGTGCCCCGGTCTTCCCGCGAGGTCGACGGGCGCAGTTCGACGATCTCGGAGGTGACGTGGATGGTGTCGCCCGCGCGCACAGCCTTCTTCAGCCGGAAATCGTCCCAGCCGATGCCGCAGACGAAGTCGATGTCCGAATTGATCTCGTGGTCCATCTGACGCCACAGCGCCAGGACATGAATGCCCGACGCGATCACCTCACCGAACACCGACTGGGTGGCGAGATCGGCGTCGCTGTGAAACCACTGCGGGTCCCATTGCCGCGCGAAGTCGAGCATCTCCTCGCGGGTCACGGTGCGCGGCGCCGAAACGCGCCGCTCGCCGACCGCCAGATCCTCGAAGCAGCGCGTCGGGCGCACGGGGGTGAAGGCGGCGGGTTCGGACATGTCGGCTCTCCTGTTCGTTTTTCTCTTTCCCCCGGACGGCGGCCTTTGCCAAGGCTGTCGGCCCGACAATGGCAGGGCGGCATCGCGTGAGACACAGATTTTCCGATCTCTTCGACTTCGGCGAGGGGCCCGATGGTGCCCTGCGCGCACCGGCTTCGGGCGGGCCGCTGTTCCGCCTCTATGGGGGGCAGGTCCTCGCCCAGGCGCTGGCGGCGGCCCAGTCGACAGTTCCCGCCGATAAGCTCGCCCACAGCTGCCACGCCTATTTCGTCCGCGCCGGACGGACGGACCAGCCGATCGATTTCACCGTCTTGCGCGACGCCGACGGGCGCAGCTTCTCGGCGCGGCGGATCGAGGCGCGGCAGGACAGCACGCTGATCCTGACCATGTCGGCGTCGTTCCACGTGCAGGAGGAGGGCGCGTCGCACGGCGCCTTCATGCCAGACGTGCCCGATCCCGAGTCGATCGTGCCGCAGGACGAGATCATCGCTGCGGCGCTGCCGCACATGCCGCCCCACCGCATCGTCTTCTGGGACCGAGACATCGGCATAGATTATCGCGCGGTCGAGCCTTTCGTGACAATCGACCCACCGCAGGCTCCGGCCCGGCGGTCCTTCTGGTTCCGGTTGCGCGATCCGATGGGCGACGATCCCGCCGAGCATCAGCGGATGCTGGCCTTCGCTTCCGACCTCTACATCATGCACACCGGCCTGCTGCCGCTGGGCATCAGCTGGTCGGCGCACGACCTGCAGGATGCGAGCCTCGACCATGCCATCTGGTTCCATCAGCCCTTCCGCGCCGATGACTGGCTGCTCTACGCGATGGACAGCCCCTATGCCGGCGGCGCGCGGACGCTGGGGCGAGGGACGATCTTCGACCGAGCGGGGCGCGTCGTCGCCTCGGTCGCGCAGGAGGGGCTCATCCGGATCGCCGGCTGAGCCCCGTCCCGACGGTCAGCGCCGGCTGCGGCGCAGGCGCAGATAGAGTTGCAGCCCGATTGCGCCCATGAAGAGCATCAGCGCGATCGTGAAACCGCCGACCACCGCATTCATCCCGATCTTGCCCAAGGGGAACAGGAAGTTCCACTTGTGGATGAAGCTGAACACATAGCGTTCGGGCATCTGCCAACGCTCGACACGATCGGCGAGCGCCCCGGTCGCGGTATCGACGAATAGGGTCGCGTTGACCGGCGCGGCATAGTCGACCCGCCAGACGGGCAGGCGCTTGTTGCGGAAGTCGTAATCCGGGCCGAAGCGCGTCACGAGCCGCATGTCGACGATCTTGTGTTCGCCCACGTCGGCATAGCGGCTGGCCAGCATCCGGGCCAGTTCGCGATCGCCTTGCGGCGCGACCGCCCCCGTCTCGGCATCGATATAGAGCGCCGGGCCGGTGGGCTGGACGCCATCGAAGCGCGCGGTGCGGATTTCCATCGCGGTCTTTGGCATCGCATGGCCCATGTGATCGCCATGGCCGGCATGATCCGCTGGGGCGGCAGAGTTTGCCCGGGCGCCGTGATCATGCTCGCCCTTCGGCATCGCATCCTCGCGCGCGAGACCCAGCCGATAAAGCGGGCGCCCGCCCTCGCCTTCGACCAGCGACAGCGAATCGACCTTCAGGCCCCTGGTCAGCTCCGACCATTGCGCGCCGATCGGAAAGCGGCCCGCGCTCAGGTCGATCGGGGCGGCCATGCGCATCTGGCCGGCGGGCGGAGCGATGGCACCCTGCACCAGATGATAGATGCCGCTTAGCGAAAACATGATCAGCGGCAGGGCGAGGATGTATCCTGCAATGCGGTGCCAGCCCTTCGCGCCCGGCAGCCGCTTCTTGCGTCGGACCGTCACCAGCATCGCGATGCCGGTCAGCGCCAGCGCGGCCAGGCTGCCGACCATCGTGCCTGCTACCACGACCTTGAGCCATGTCATCGACGCCGGCACCCAGTCCCAGCTGTGCAGCGTGCGGAAGATCGCCTGCAGCCATTGTTTGGTGCCGTTGTTGACGGCGGCGAGGCTGCTGGTTTCGGTATGGACATAGGCTGTCAGCCGGTCGTCGCCTGCGAAGCGGATCTTCCATACGGGCAGCAGTCGGTTGACCCAGCCATAGTCCGCGTCGAAGTCGGTCTGCAGCGCGATCGACGCGATCGGACGCTCTTCCTTGAGATAATAGCGTGCGAGATATTCGGCCTGTCGGGCATCCTGTCCCGCCAGTTCCTCCCCCGCTGCCGGATCGAAATAGCGCCTTTGGCCGGCCGGATCGGTCGTCACTTGGAGCAGGCTCCGGCCCTCATAGGCGACCGTTTTGACGGCGATGGCTCGGCTGATGCCGGCCTTCTCCAGCATCTCCGAAGCGGGTGCGCTGCCTTGGAGGTCGAGCGACGCGCGCGGCGGCATGAACTGCGCCTGCTGCGGTCCGAACAGCACCATGGCGATGTGGGTCAGGCCCGACAGGCCCCAGAGCAACAGGCTGATTCCGCCGACCAGCGCCAGCCAACCATGTTTGCCGCACGCCCAGCGCGCGGTCTTCGTCTTCCAGCTCATGTTATCGTCCTTCGTCGATCGTCGTCGGCCGGCGCCTTGGCCAGCAGGGTCGGAGATCAGGCGAGGAAGGGCGGTCCCGTGGCAGGCGGGCGGGCCGCATGGTGGCGACTGAGCGCGATCGCGGCGATACTGTCGGGTGCCAGCGGGGCGAAGCCCGATGGAGGGTCGATCATCGTCGGACTGGACAGGATCGCAGCCATCGTACCGCCGGCAAAAGCGCAATGCGGCATCGACGGCTGAGCTCTGTCGTCCCCCGAATGCGGCGCACCGTCCCGTCCGCTCATCGCGGCCTTGATGCGGGCAAGCTTTGTGTAGAGCGGGTCTGTCTGGTCGATGCTCGCGGCGGTCGCACCACTGCCAGAGCAGAGGATGATGCTCAGCCCCGACTCACCGTAACGCGGCATGAAGCCCTGTGGAGCGAGCGCGCCGAACACCATGCCGATCAGCACGATCGGTACGATGCGCATCCACAGGTGCCGCAGCCGTTCCATGCCTGCGCGGTAGAGCGGCCCTGCCTGTAAGACAAGCGGCCTTGACGGCGCCGGCTCAGCGGCTGATGAAGACGAAACGCTTGTCGAGCTGATATTTCAGCAAATGACCGAGGGCGAGGCCGAGTGCCGCGCCGACATAGCGCATTGCGTCTGCGGCAAAGAGCAGGTGAAAGACGTACTCGACCGCGACGAACACCAGCGTCGTGATGCCGCCGAGCACCGTGTAGAGCGTGAAAAGCCGCGCATCGTGGAACAGCCCGCGCGAGGCGAAGGAGAAGACGAACAGCTTTTCGAGCAGATATTTGACAGGCAGCACCGTCGCCAGCCCGACGATCATCGATAGCTCGACGTAGAAGCGTCCCTTGTAGACGGCGACGCTTGCCATTTGCGCGCCGATATTGAGCAGCGCCGCCATGCAGGCGATCAGGACGTAGATCGCTATCGGGCTGACGCGCCGCTCCATCTTCTGTCCCCGGCGGCAGGATTGCCGCAAGCGCGCTCTAGGGGGAGGGGCGGTTTCGGGCAAGAGGAGGGGGAAGGGCTTGATCGCAGTTCCTGGAGCGGCCACTGCCCAGGGTGCGAGGGATTTGGGATGAGCGGGGCGTTGCAGGATCTGAACCGGTGGGAGCGCAGCGCTGCGATTGCAGCCTTTGCGATATTCGCGGCTTTTCTCCTCTATCGGCTGCCGCTCGGCTACAGCCACGACCGCGACGCCTATCTGATGCTGGGCGCCTGGCAACGCATGCTGGCGGAGGGGCATTATGTCCCGTCGCGTTTTCCCGGCTACATCGTCGCCGAGTTCGTCCTCGGCTTTGCCGCATCGATCGGCGGCGCGCTGGCGAGCAACGCGATCGTGGCGCTGCTGTCGATCGGCTCGCTGTGGGCGACCTATGCGATCGGGCGAGAGCTTCAGGTCGAAAAGCCCCTGCTGTTGCCCGCGCTGATGGCCGCCTGCCCCTATGTCGTGATCGCCGCGTCGAGCTCGATGGATTATATGATCGCTTATGCCCTGCTTTCGTGGGGCATGCTGCTTTGCCTGCGCGGCAGCATGCTGTGGGGTATCACAATGTTGGCAGGGGCAGGCGGCGCGCGGCTCACCAATTGGGCGTTGGCTGCGGTCTTCCTGATCTGGCTAGGCCGACGGCGAGAGGGTGAGCATTGGCAGGGGGCCGTCGCGGCGCTCACGCTCGTGACCGGGCTGTTCTATCTGCCGGTGTGGATTTCGACGCATCTCGGCTTCGGCTGGCTCAGCGCCGCATTGCCCGACGATCAGGGTCTGGCCGGGCTGGCCGCGCGCTTCGTCTATAAGATCGTCCAGCCGTTCGGGTTGGTCGGTACGGTTGCGGCTAGCGTGCTTTTGATGGTGCAGCGGGAGCGCCTGAAGACGGCCTGGGGCGACTCCGTCTTTCGTCTCGGCCTTCTGCTCGTCGGCGTGACGCTCTTCATCTTCGCTCGGGCGCCGATCGAGATATCCTATCTGATCTTCGCCATCCCTTTTCTCGGCCTGATGTTCCTCCGCGCAAGCTTGGCCGGGGTCGTCGTGGTGCTGATCGCGGGCGGACTCTTCGCCTCTATCCTGCATGTCGACCTGATCGCGGTACGTCACCGCGACACGGGGCCCTGCGGTCCGATAATGGCAGAGGGCGCGCGCTTTGATCCGGGCGTGGGCGCCGGCGTGCTCGTGGCCGAGATCGCAGATGCCCGGCGATGGGATGGCTGTTTCAACCGCCGCCCTTTGCTCGTCGCGCCTTATGAGACTGCGAACAGCCCGCTGCCGGTGCCGCCGGTTTACCGGTCGCGCTTTCACGAGCGGTCCGATTGATGCACGGTCGCAACCGGTTATAGACGGGCGAAGGGTCGGCACGATCCGTCCGGCCAGGGGCTTACGGGGGGAAGCGGTTTGAACAAGGAAGTCCTGCCGGTGTTGGCGGTCGACCTCGATGGCACCCTGTTGCGCTCCAACATGCTGTACGAGAGCTTCTGGTCGGCGCTGGCGCGTAGCTGGCGGGTGCTCTTCGCCCTTCTCGCCGCTCTTCCCGGTGGCCGCGCGCGGATCAAGCATGTTTTGGCGGAGCGAGCCGAGATCGATCCGGCGACGCTGCCTTATGATCAAGCCGTGATCGACCATATCCGCCGCTGGCGCAGCCGGGGCGGCAGCGCGATGCTCGTCACCGCCACCAGCGAGCGCCTTGCCCACGCTATTGCCGACCATCTGGGCCTGTTCGATGGCGTTATGGCGTCCGGCCGCGACGAAAATCTCAAGGGTGAGACGAAGGCCCGCCGTCTGTGCGAACAGTTCGGGGAAGGCAATTTCGCCTATGTCGGCGACAGCCCTGCCGATCTTCGCGTCTGGCGCAAGGCGCGCTCGGTGATTGCCTGCAACCCCGGCCGCCGCTTGTCGGCGCGACTCGCCGGCCTCTACCCGGGGCATGAGACCCTGTCCCGCTCGCCGGCGCGGCTTGCCGATTATCTCCGCGCGATCCGCGTCCACCAATGGGCGAAGAATCCGCTCGTCTTCCTGCCGATCATTGGCGCGCACCAGACGGACCTGGCGACCCTGCGCGCAGGCTTCATGGCGTTCGTCGCCTTCTCGCTGATCGCGTCGAGCGTCTATGTGCTCAACGACCTGCTCGACCTACGCGCCGACCGCGCCCATCCGCGCAAGAGGCTGCGTCCCTTTGCAGCGGGCACCATTCCGATCGAGCATGCGAGCTGGATGGCGATCGGCCTGTTCGCGGGCGGGGTGCTGGTCGGAGCGGCCGTCGGTCCCGCCTTCCTCGGCGTGCTGCTCTTCTATCATATCGCCACCACAGCCTATTCGCTGTGGCTGAAGCGCAAGGTGGTGATCGATATCTGTGCCCTTGCCGGCCTCTATACGTTGCGCGTGATCGCGGGAGCTGTGGCGGCGCAGGTGCCGCTGTCGATGTGGATGCTCGCCTTCACCCTGTTCCTGTTCTTCTCGCTCGCGGCGATCAAGCGGCAGGCGGAGATCGTCGACAGCATCTCCGATGGCGGCCGCACGCTGCACGGGCGTGGCTATGGAGGCGGCGACCTCGCGACGGTGTCGCAAATGGCAATATCGTCTGGCTATGTCGCGGTGCTCGTCCTCGCCCTCTATCTCAACTCGACCGCGGTCGACCGGCTCTATGTCTTTCCCGAACTGCTGTGGGGCAGCTGCGCGATCCTGCTCTACTGGATCAGCCGCATGGCGATGGTCGCCAATCGCGGCAACATGCACGACGATCCGATCGTCTTCGCGGCGACCGACCGGGTCAGCCTCTGTTGCGCGGCGCTGATGGTGATCATCGTCGCTGGCAGCGCGACCGGCTTCGGCCTGTTGTGATCAATCATGGTGGCTGATCGGGTCGAGCTCAGCGGTTGGGGTCTATACCCGCGCCGAGCATCTCGGCTGCGTCGCGCTGGGGAGCCAGCGGATGTTTCCGCTTTGCTCGATCCGGCGGGAACGGTGGCACGCGGTAACGGCCGGGCCTATGGCGATGCGGCGATCGGGCTGTCGACCACGATCGACATGCGGCGGCTCGACCGGCTGATCGCCTTCGACGACGCCACCGGGTTGCTGGTCGCGGAGGCGGGTCTGACGCTGGCCGAGATCATCGACATCTTCCTCCCGCGCGGCTGGTTTCCGGCAGTGACGCCGGGTACCAAATATGTGACCCTCGGCGGAGCCATCGCCGCCGACGTTCATGGCAAGAACCATCATGGCGAAGGGAGCTTCCGGCGCCATGTCGCCTGGTTCGACCTGCTCGGCCCCGACGGTGTCGAGCGCCGCTGCTCTCCCGAAGAGTACGCCGAACTGTTCCACTGGACGATGGGCGGCATGGGTCTGACCGGCACCATCCTGCGCGCCGCGGTGCGGCTGCGCCCGGTAGAAAGCGCGTGGATCCGGCAGCGGACGATCCCGACTTTCGCGCTCGCCGAGACGATGGACGCGTTCGAGGCGAGCGCCGACGCAACCTATTCGGTCGCGTGGATCGACACGCTCGCCTCGGGACGGTCGCTCGGGCGTTCGATCCTGATGCTGGGCGAACATGCCCGCGTGGAGGAATTGCCGGCGAAGACAGCTGGCACACCCTTCGCGCGGCGTCGCGGCTTGACCCTCGACGTGCCGCTGACCCCACCCTTCAGCCTTGTCGGCGGGCCCGTCGTCCGCGCGTTCAACGCGCTCTACCATGCTCGGAACTGCCGTCGTGCGGGCGAAGCGCTGGTTCCGATTGATGGCTATTTCTATCCACTCGATGCGATCCTGCGCTGGAACCGCATCTATGGCCCGCGCGGCTTCGTCCAGTTCCAGTGCGTTCTCCCGCTGGCGTCGGCGCCGGCCGGGCTCACTGCGATGCTCTCGCGGATCGCCGCTTCGGGCACCGGATCCTTCCTTGCCGTGCTCAAGCGCATGGGGACGGAGGAGGGACCGTTCTCCTTCCCCATGGAAGGCTACACGCTCGCGCTCGATTTCCCCGTGGGCCGGCGGACCGAGGCGCTGACGGCCGAGCTGCGAGCGATGACCCGCGATCATGGCGGACGGCTTTACCTTGCCAAGGATGCGCAGATGACCGAGGCGGAAATGAGTGCACTCGATCCGCGCGGGCTCGGCTTCGCGCGCTGGCGGGGGGAGCACGGCCTCGCTGGGCCGCTGCGGTCCCATCAATCGGAAAGGCTCGGACTGTAATGCCCACACTTCTCGTTGTCGGTGCAACTTCAGACATTGCCGAGGCGACCGCTCGCCGTTTCGCCGCTGCCGGCTATGCGCTGCAACTCGCCGGGCGCGATGACGCCGCGCTCGCCGCCATTGCCGCGGATCTGGAGCTGCGCCACCGGGTCGTCGTGACGGTCCACCGGTGCGATGTGGTCGAGGCGGAAGACCGAGCGGCGCTGCTTGGCGGTCTGCCGGTTCTGCCCGACGTGGTGGTCTGCACGGTCGGCCTGCTCGGCGACCAGCGGGAGAACGAGACCGACCCCGCGGTCGCCGAGCGGGTGATGCGCGCCAATTATGAGGGGCCGGCCCTGCTGCTCGGCAGCCTTGCGGAGGCCTTCGCCGTGCGAGGCACCGGCGTGATCGTCGGCATCAGTTCTGTCGCGGGCGAGCGGGGGCGGGCATCCAACTATGTCTATGGCTCGGCCAAGGCCGGCATGACGGCCTTTCTCTCGGGGCTGCGCAACCGCTTCGGCAAGACAGGCATCCACGTCGTCACCGTCCTGCCCGGCTTCGTCGACACGCGCATGACCGAGGGGATGGCGCTGCCTCCGGCGCTCACCGCCCAGCCCGACGAGGTGGCGCAGGCGATCTGGCGCGCGGTCGAACGACGCAAGAACGTCGTCTATGTCCGTCCGCTATGGCGCTGGATCATGGCGATCATCCGCGCGATACCCGAAGGGCTGTTCAAGAAGTTGAGCATCTGACGGGAGCAGGGATGGAGCGCAGGGGAACAGCGCAGGACGTGGGACGAATGGCCGTACGGCATTTCTTGCCGCTGGCGCTGATCTCGCTCGCGATCGGCTCGCTTGCCAATCTCTATTTCTGGCTTGGCGCGGACCGGCCGCTGGTTGGGCCATGGCTGCTCAAACAATATTACGTCAACTATCTCGACTTCGGCTTCGCCAAGCGCGCGCTGGTCGGCACGCTCTTCTACCCGCTCTTTTCCGCGCCGGTTGTCGATGCCGCCACCGGCGCCGCGATTGCGACGGGGCTGTCGCTCGCGATCTTCACGGTGCTGATCCTGCTGTTCGACCGGTTCCACGCCCGGCGGCTTCGTATCGAGGCTGCGGGTCTCGGCGCCTGCGTCGTTGCGGCGCTGCTGCTCTCGCCCGCCGGGCTGATGGAGATAGCGCATGATATCGGGCGCTATGACGCGCTCAACATCGCGCTACTGCTGGTCGCGGTCGCGCTCGTCCTGAACGGGCACCCGCGGCTCGCCGGGCTGACCTTCGGCATTGCCGGCCTCGTCCACGAAGCGGTGTTCTTCTACGGGGGCGGCCCGCTCGCCGTCGCCCTGTTCGCCACCCGCGCCCGTCCAACCGACATAGCGGCGTGCCTGCTGCCTGGCGCGCTGGCGCTGGGCGCGGCGGGGCTGTGGGGCAATCTCGACCCGGCGCAGCTGGCGCTGCTCGATGCCCGGCCCGGCAGCGGCACCACCGTGTGGTCGCGCGGGGTGATCGAGGTGCCGATCGCGCTCAAACCCTACGAGCAGGCTGCGCTCGCCTTCTACACGCTGGCACCCTTCGCCCTGCTGTTCGCCGTGCTGCGCCACAATCGGGCGAGCCTGTGGCGCTATTTCCTGCCCCCGGCGGTCACGCTGCTGCTCTTCCCGCTCGGCTTCGACTATTTCCGCTGGGCCAGCCTCGGCCTCTTCGCGGTGGCGCTGACGCTTCTGATCGGCGCCGCACGCCTCGGCTGGCGCCTGCCGCCTGCTTCGCCGATGCTGGTCGCTGTCTTCCTGCTCTACTGCCTGCCGCTCGGCCCTCTGGGAACAGCCCATCCGCTGCCGTTTCTGGAACTGATCTGGCTGCACTTTACGGGCTGGGGCCAGTGACCGTGGCGAAGGGTGATCATGCGCTATGTGGATGGCGTTTGCGCAGCGAGTGGCCGCTGCCCGAACTGCCGCGCTGGGAGGGCGACGACCGGCCGGTGGACGTGGACATCCGTGTCGGCGTCGTGCCGGCGGAGCTCCCCGGAACCGTGGCGGCAAATCCCCTCGTACAGGTGAATGACCGCGGGTGGCTGCGCTACACTGTCCCCGACGTTGCCGACTATCTCCTACGCGATGGCCGTGAAGTGATCGTCGATACCGCGCTTGAGCATGGTGCGCCCGATGTCGGCCTGTTCCTGCTCGGGTCCGTTCTCGGCTTCCTCGCCCATCAGCGCGGGCTTTTTCCGCTCCATGCCAGCTGCGTCGCGCTGAATGGGGAGGTCGTCGCGCTGGTCGGACATTCCGGCGCGGGCAAGTCGACCGTCGCCGCGCTCCTGCTCGAGCAGGGGGCTCGCCTGCTGTCGGACGACGTCGTGGTGATCGATATCGACGCAGCCGGCGGCCCGCTCGTACTGCCCACCTCCCCACGACAGAAGCTGTGGCGCGACACGCTCGACCGGCTCGGCGTGGCGCCCGGCCGTCCCCTGCGCAGCACAGTTTTTCTGGAAAAGTTCGATCGTTGCGTAGTCCAGCAATTCCACCCGGAGGCTATCCCTCTGACCGCCATCTGCCAGCTCATTCGCAACACGCGCGAGGGAGATATGCGTACTATGCCGCAGACCGGCCTTCCGGCGGTCCGGATGCTTTATGAGAATGTCTATCGCCGCACCGCTGGAGGGCTGCTTGGGCTGTCGGAACGCATGTTCCAGGATTGCGCGCGCCTTGCCGCCAAGGTGCCAGTCCGGGCTCTCATCCTGCCCGATGGTTTGGATCGGCTCGCCAGCCAGGGGGCGGAAATCGTCCGGCTCGTGAAGGGCGCGTGATGAACCGGCCCGCGGTCCGAGACAATGTGTGGCTCGCCTCCTATCCCAAGTCGGGCAACACCTGGATGCGGATCGCGCTCGCTGCGCTGCAGGCGGGCGAGGCTGCCTTCGATCTCGGCCGGATCACGAACAATGTCGGCATCTTTCTGGCGATGCGCCACCGCCTCGACATGGCGCTCGACATCGATTCATCCGATCTGGCGCCCCAAGAAGTTCTCCGCCTGCGCCCAAAGGCCTATGGTCTGATCGATACCCAGTCGCGACCGATGACCATCTGGAAAATTCACGACTGCTGGGAGCGGACAAGAGATGGGGAAGCGCTGTTCCCAAAGGATGTAACGGCGGCGGCCATCTACCTCGTGCGCGATCCTCGCGACGTCGCGGCCTCCTTTGCGCACCATTTCGAGATGGATGTCGACCGGGCCATCGGGATCATGGCCGATCCGGACTATAGCGTCGCTGCCAAGACCGGCTCCGCCCATTTTCACCTGCCGCAGCATTATTCCAGCTGGACCCGGCATGTGCTGAGCTGGCTCGATGAGTCCGCTCTCGATCCGCTGGTGCTTCGCTACGAGGATATGGTCGCCGACCTTGCCGCGGCGCTGCGCAAGGTGTGTGCGACGCTTGGCTGGGAAGTCAGCACGGCCGCCATCGACGCTGCGGTGGGCGCGACCCAATTCGACCGCCTGCGATCGGAGGAGCGTGCCGGCCATTTTCCGGAGACCCTGCGTGGCGACCGCCCCTTCTTTCGGCGCGGTATTGTCGGCGGCTGGCGCGATACGCTCAGCAGCGCGCAGGTCGCGCGCGTCGAGTCCGACCATGGCGAGGTGATGGCGCGCCTGGGCTATCTCTAGCCGTTCGATCCCTCGACCCAGCGGATGAAGCGGCCATAATGAATGCCGCGTCCGAACAGGTCCAGCATATCGGTTGCGCGGGCCATCGCGGCGTCGGCATCGGCAGGCCACTCCTCCGCCACCGCACGGATGCGGGGCAGATCGAGCATATGCCGCGCCGTGGGTGATGCCTCCAGCCGGTCCAACTCGGCCATGAACTGGGGGCGGAGCTGGTTCAGTCGGTGGAACCAGTCGGCATTCTGATATCCGCGCTTCTGCTCGTTGACGACCTGCGGCGGGACCCGGTCCGACAGGACTTCTCTGGCAAAGGAACGAGGCCGACCATCCCGCTGCCAGATTTCGATGGGCAGCGAGAGGCAGAACTCGACCATGCGGCGATCGCCCAGCGGATCGCGCAGATCGCAGCCGGAGACATAGGAATGCGCGCCGAGCCATTGGCTCTGCGACCAGTGCGTTTCCAGATAGGCGATGCGCATGCGCCGATCGCGATCAGGCCCGTCGCCACCAAACAGGCGCCTGTCTGCAATCGAGGCTGCGTCGAGCTTTTCGGCAAGCTGGGGCGAAGCCGAAGACCGTTCCTTCCAGTCATCCTCGGTTCCGCGCAGCTTACGGAGCGCCGCGCGCAGACCGGCGGGCAGGGCATGGGCGATCAGCTTGCTCCGGATCTGCGATCCGAGGGGATAGCCGTGTCGGCGCAGCCCGCGCAGTTGCCGGGCAAGTTCGAGCAACCGGCCAGACAGGGCAAGATCGGCAAGCAACGCCTCGCTTCGCCAGGAGAGAGTGCAGTTGCCGGCAGTACCGGTCAGGACCACCGCAGCGCCTATGGCACGTGCCTGTGCGTAAAGCGGCTCCCAAGCGCCCAGGTTGAGAAAATTGCGGACCGGCAGACCAAATTCCCAGAAAAGGCGGGCGGCGTCTTCTTCTCCGGCGGTGATCGTTCCGGCGGGGATATGATGCGGCTCTATATTGGGGTGGAGGGCTTCGGTCGCGCGCGCCAGCGGTGCCTCGTCGTAAAAGGCGCGGGCGCGCTCGGCCGGCAGCGAAGCGTCAGGCGCCGGGACGGCCGTCAGCGTGTGGAGCTTTGCCGGGCCCAGGAGGCGCGCGGCCGTCGCGGCGACCGCCGAGGAATCCAGTCCGCCCGACAGCTGGCAGGCGACCGGACCTACGGCGCGCAGGCTGGGCGCCACCATCCGGTCGAGCATTTCCCGTCCCGCCTCGACATAATCGCGTGGATCGCGATAGCGGATCGTACGACTGCGGCCGGCCTGCCAATAACGTCGGATAGACCAATTACCGGCTCGCCAGAGAAGGAGGCCAGCGGGCGGAAGGCGGAACACACCCTCGAACGCCGTGGCGCCTGCGGGCATCGCACGGCCGACGAGGAGATGGCCCATCGCCGTTTCGTCGACGCGCCGCTCGACTTCGGGAAAGGCCAGTACGGCGAGCGGTCGCGTAGCGAAGCGTAGGGTGCTCCCGTCGTCATGGGCGAAGATCGTGCGGCCTCCTGTTGCATCGGCAACCAGGGTCAGGCGCCGCTCCACCTCGTCCCACCAGGCGAGGGCGAAGGCGCCGACCAACCGCTCGGCGGCCCCAGTACCCCATTTTTCGAGCGCGGCCGCCACCAGCGCGGCATCGCCGATTCTTCCGGCCACGGGCGGCGTAAGGCCGAGGGCCTCGATCAGATCGGCGCGATTGTCGAGCCGCCCGTCGAACAGCAGATGCGATGCGCCCCCGGCAAAGGCTTTGGGGAGATGGTCGAACCTGTCTTCCGGCGTGAACGCGCGGGACACCTGAACCAGAGCAGCGACCCCGCCGCTCCAGATCCGACCTTTGCCACCGCCGTAGGTGGACGCTATCGAGCCCAGACGCTCGCGACTAAGCCGTCCGGCAAAGCCGCTGCCGACAAGGCCGGCAAAGAACGACATTCCGGTGCCGGATCAGCTCCCGGTCGGCGAGGGAGAATAGGTTCCGTCCCCGGGGGCGACCAGGCCGTTATTGGCGGTTTGGGTGGTCGACAGGACCTCGAAATCCGGGGTCTGCCAGGGCGCCTTGGTTGCCGGGCAATTGGATGACTGATCGTCGTGCTTGGCGGTTGTCATATCACTTATCCCCTCATGTCCCTGCGGTACTATCGCCTTCCCCAAGAGGTTGTTCCGCCCATCGATCGGCGGTCTTATGCTCCATTTTCGTTTCAAAGTCATGCATAAACAGTTGAAGATCAAACCCTTGCCGTGCTCCCCTTGGATAGGGCAGTCATCGGCCTGCGCGACACGACGGAAAGTTCGATGACCAAAATTGACTCGAAATCCTCTCTCTTTCTGCGGCGAGGCGATGTTATGAGTGCAGTCATCGACGACGAACTGGTCATGATGAGCGTCGAGGACGGCAAATATTTCAACCTCAACCCGGTGGCCGCGCATATCTGGCGATTGATAGAAATCCCGCAGAGCCTTGATGCGATCGTGGCGGCGCTCGTCATCGCCTATGATGCCCCGGAAACGGCAATCCGCGCAGAGGTCACCGACTTTCTCGAGAGGCTCGGGCGGGAGAATATGGTCCAGCGCATCGAGGCTGAAGGCTGACTGTTAAATTTTCCGCTCAGGGCCGGTCGGGTCGGGAGCTTCCCGCAAATACCAGCAATTGATCGCGAAACGGGCGTCGGCAAAGTCGCCGCCGGGACAAGTGACGGTGCAGACCTCATGCGGCACCCACGCCGGAAACAGCAGAAGGCGGTCGTGCACGGGCTCGATATCGATAGAAGCACCGCCCTGCTCGACTGGCAGAATCGAATGGAGCCGCAGGGCGCCACCCGAGAACGCCCTCGGCGTAGAATGAACATAATAGACGCCGGTCAGGGCTCGATTGCTTTTTGGCTTCGAGTTTCCGACGAACGTATCGATGTGCCGCCTATAAAAATCGCCATCGCCATGAGCGGCCAGCTCCAGCGCCAGCCGGTCTGGCGGGTCTTCCGCCAGGCCAAGCTGCGATACGGCATGCGGCAGCACTGCGTGGAAGGCGGCCTCCAGTTCAGGTCGCAACGACCCGAAATCGCGAATGGCACGCGAACTGCGAATGGCCTTGTTGATCAGCCCATTGCCCGATTCGGTCTTGTTTCGGCCGACACTGGTATCGAGAAAATCCGCCTCGCGCGCGATGGCGAAGGCGAGCAGCCTATCGGCGAGATCGGCACCGAACGCGCTATCGATCACCAGATGCGGAGGCAGCGTCGCAAAGGCGGTTCGGTTCGTCGTCTGCATATCCTGCCGTCATATGGGCGCCAGGACCGAATAGTCCATCGACGGTTTCACACCCTGTGGATCAACCTCGGCTTCGGCCTGGCTCGCCAGTGTATCTGTCGGCGATTTCTCGCGCGAGTATCAGGGCCTCGATAGTGAAGCCGATCGCCCAAGGCGACGCGCCGACGATCCGCTGGCCCTGCGCCTTGCGAACAGCGAGATCATCGGTTGTTGGAATGCGCTCCAGTCCCGCCCGCAGGGCGTCGAGATCGAACATCTCCGAGAGGATAGGGAGCGCGAGCGCCTGCAGGCGGTCGATCTCGGACAGCAGCGTCGAGCGCCGTTCGGCGTAGATCAGGAAGCGCTGATCAAACAGCCCGACTTTGGCTTCGGTCGTCCGCAGGCGTTCGGGCAGGATGCCGCGCATGGCCTCGCGAAAGGGCTGGCGCGCATATCCGTCGGCAAGAAGATGGTGCAGAGGCAATGACAGGATGAAGTCGACCACGCGGCGATCAAGCATAGGAAAGCTGACCGCGATGCCGTGGCGGGCTGCGAGGATCGAATAATAGGTGCAGCGCGACGGGATATGGTGATCGGCAAAGGCACGCACGCGATCCTCTGCGCGGTTGCTGTGCAGCGTCGGCCGCAGCCGTCGCGTCCGGACGCGTTCGGCCATTGTCGGCACGAGGTAGCGCATGACGCCCGCCTTGTCCTCGAACATCCCCGCTCGCTTTCGCCCGAGGCCGCGCGGCAGGACCGGTGCCACCAACTGGCGGTAGGCGACCCGCAGCAACGACATGTCCGCGCGCTTTGCTCTCACCCGTAGCTCGCGCAACAGCGGCAGCCACTGGCCGCTTCGCAGCAGGGCAAGATAGGGTCGGGCGCCGTTGTAGGTGGCGCCTTCGTCGCCGCCGACGCCGCTCAGCAGCCGGTCCGCACCGAAGGCGGCGGCGGCTTCCATGATCCGGTCGTCGCTCCCGCCGATCGCGCTGCAGGGCCAGTCGGGGTCGCTTTTGCCGCCGGGCATCGCGACGTCATCGACGACATAAAGATGGTCGACGCCCCGTTCCTGCCGCAGCACGTCGGCGATCAGCGGGCGCTCGTCGAGCCCGGGCGGACCGATCGCTTCGGCTGTCGCCCGACTGAGCGCAAGAACCCCGCAGCCGGGCCTTTGCCGGGCGGCGCGCGCTGCGAGTACGCTTATCGCCGAACTGTCCAGTCCGCCTGTCAAATGGCAAGCCACGGGCCCGCTATTGGGCATGCGCGCGGCGACCGCTTCCTCGATCAGCATTCGCAGCTTGGCTGCCGCTTGTTTGGGCGTCCCACGCCATCGCCCTACCTGTGACGGGTCCGGCCGATAGGCGCGATGCGGCTGCGGAGGCCCCTCGTCGGCCGGGCTTATGCGCAGGCTGTGCCCGGCCTCGAGATAGCGTATGTCGGCAAAGCCGCTGTCCGAGCCCGAAAAATAGGTCTGGGAGGCCTTGGTCGCCAGACCGACGAGGTCCGACGCCGGAGAGGCCAACCCCGAGGCATGCAGCCCTTTGGGCAGGCTGGCAAAGGCGAAATGACGCCCGGCCGACCATGTCCAGGCCAGAGGCCTGGCTCCGATGAAGTCGCGCCCCAGCCAAAGTTCCTCTCGTCTTCTGTCCCAGAGCGCGACGCCGAAATCGCCGTCGAGCCGATCCGGAAAATCCGCGCCATGATCCGCGATCGCGCGCAACACCTGGTCCTCGACGGTGCCAGTCGGACGATCGAGCCTCAAATCGGCTGCCACGAGCCACCCGTCCCGCTCGGGGATCGCGGCTTGGCCATTCGAGAAGTCGAGGGCCAGCAGTCCGGCCGGCCCGTCGACGCGACAGGCGAGCGAAGGCCGGAGGCCGGGTGGCGTCATGGCGGCTGCCATCCGCGCGAGCAGGCTCTCTGTGGCAGAACTGCCGTCTAGCTGGAGGACTCCGGCGATCAGCCGCATCGCTCAGATTTCGACGATCAGGCTGCGGTCACGCAAATTCGAGATGAACGATGATACTTCTTTCCGGCATTCGTCCGGTGTCACGTCGAATTCGTCCACCAGCCGATCCACCAGTGCTGCTTCGTCGGTCGGTTCTGCGAGAATCTCCCATATCCGTGCCGCGACGGGATTGAGCGAATGGTAACGGCCGGTTTCTGCGTTCAGCAGGAGCATCGTGTCTTCAACGTCCGCTCCGAACACGTCTTCGCGTCGATGGAGTTTGCCAGCCATGGTTGTCTTCTCCTGCACTGCTTGCCGACCATCATCTGTCGATAGAGCTATTTAGTCGGCTTGGGATCGGTCCGCGATTTCATACCCATATGCTGTCATGATGTCGGCAAAATGGTCCTCAATCCTGCGCAATTGATGGGGCTTCAAGACTTCCCGCCAGCCGCCGGCCTGTCCCGTCCGGAAGAAACGCTCCTGTCCAGGCCGGGCTTCCCGAAACCCCTTGCGCGCTTCCTGTCGCTGCAATTCATCGAAGCTGCCGTGGGCCACAGCCCTGCGGATCTCCATCTCATCCGCCTGCCCGCCCAGAAAGTCGACGATCGAACGCAGGCAGCTGACGGTGTTCGCGTGCATCGATTCGTACCGTACTACCATGACCGGGATGAGGGGTTGAGAGGCCCATCCGACAACATGCGTTCCCCAATCGCCCATGAAGCAAGGAAGCACGGCGCGGCCAGTCGAACTGGCGTTCCTGTCGACCATCTGCGTGATCGTGTCGTCGATCGACAGGCCGGCATGATAACTGAACGATATGGCCACGTCGCGGGGATCGCGTATGATGTAGAGAACGCGTCGCGCAGAGGCACCCAGCGTCAGTTCGCCTTCCGGGCTCCAGAATTGGTCATGGGTCTTGCAGAAAAAGGGATGGCTAACGTCTTGTGCCGCAAAGTCGCAGTGAATCGGCCGCATGACCCCGAGTTCGCGGCTGTCGAGCAGGTCGGGGTCGACCAGCATATCGTCGGCAAAGCGCCACCGACCCATCAACGTCTGGGGTTCGGACAAGTTGTTTATGTCGGCCGGCTCGTCTCTTGCCGACAGGAGATTGGCCAGAAGGATTCGCATCCAGGTGTTGCCGGATTTCGGATAGGAAGCGAGCCATACCAGACCGCCGGGGAAGGCTGCCACCGGCTGCGTTCCTCAGCGCAGGCCGGCCCAGTGGGCCTTGATCATCGAGACGGTGTCGTCGAGGGCATCGAACTTCGCCGCGCGATGGAGCAGGAACACGTGGGTGGACGACAATAGTCGAAAGGTCTGCGCGGGGATCTGGCCCCGGTGTGCATAGGCCAGGGCGACGCGCCGCCTGTAGCTGTTATGAAGCAGCGCCTGCGCTGCCTCCAGATTTGGGAGCTGGCTTATGCCCGGCGGTGCGGCGGCATGTGAACCTGCGAGCATGTAGATCGCTGCGACCGGGGCCGAGTCGATTGAAGCTTCCGGCCCGCCGCCCACAGATATGTGATATTTGTCAATCCGCCGCCTGACGCGTGAGCCGAGGGCGTTCGTCAGCCCGGTCTGCGCGATGCTGTCGGAATATAGTCGCAGGAAACGGCCATCGGCGACAGCCCGGGGTACAGCGGAATCCGACAGGTCGATCGAACAGACGTCGTCGGCGAGGAAGGATGCCCCCGCCTGAACCAGGGCTGCGGCAAGCGTCGATTTGCCTGCCCCGCTGTCTCCGCAGAACAGAAAGGCCCGTCCGTCATGCACCACGGCCGAGCCGTGCAGCAGCATGGCGCCGCGCTGGTAGAGGATAGCCGCCATGGCCGTGCCCGTGACGAAGACCGCAATATCGTCGAGGAAGGCGCCGGGCGCTGGGCACAGGGTCAGTCGAGCCCCCTCTTCGCAGAGAAAACGACCGATTTCGGGCAGTTCCAGCAGAAAGCTTCGTTCATTCGCCGCCCAGTTCGGGCCCCGATGGGAAATATGAGGCAGGCATTCTGGCACGGCACCCAGTCGAAAGACGACATCGGTGCTCGTGAAATCCTCGGTAGGAAGGGGCGCGCGCATCGGCAGCTCGAACTCGGAGCCGATCGACAGACCAGAGATGCGATAATGATAGGGCAGCGGGCGGTCTATGTCTGGCATGGGAACGCGATGCGGGCGCCCTGAGGAAAAGGCAAGTCGGGAGAGTGCCTGGCGTCTGACCCGAAGATCGGGTGATGGGGCGGCGGCGTCTCTAAACGCTGAGGGGGTGGCCATCTGGAATGAAGGTGGACGGCTGCGTGGGAAGCCTCTTCACGAGCGGCTTCTTGCCAGGTCAACTGAGTATCTCGTCAGCAGGCCGGCTTCTGGCATCTTACTTATTTGCATCGGCGGTCCCGCGCAGATACCATGTCGCATGTCGACAGTTGCTAGGAGTTCGTGATGCACAATGACAACCGCCAGGACGGTATGCGGGAGCCGGTTTACCAGCAGCCTCGCAAAAGCTGGTCTGCTCCGGCTATCGAAGACGCGGATATCAGTGCGCTTACCCAGGGCAACGGCACGTCGGGGATCGAGGGCCCAAGTTTTCTCAAGCCCGGTTCCTAACCTCTCGGTACGAAAGGGAGTCCGCGCTGACGGATACCCTTTATCGATTAGGCTGTCGTGAAATACCGTTGGCTTCGCCGAGGATGTTGATCTTTGGCGCAATGCTGGTCGTAGGGCAGCCATGATCGGCATGGTACGGCGGTTGTGGCGCGAACTACCCTGGGACGGCCAGGGGCTTGGCCGCCCGGTACACCCGACATTATCCCCTCTCAGCCGATGGGCCTCGCGCGAATGGCGGCGTGAGCGTGCGTCCTCGCTGCATGGGGCGGTGGGGCTCGCCAGCCGGCTGCTGTGGTGTATCGCTGCGGTGTGCAAGGCCATGCGCTTCGCGGGACTGGTGGAGGGGGCGTCGTTCGCCGGCCTGTATCGGGACTGCCTGCAAACGGGCGCGACGCCGCTCGAAGCCCATGTCTGGCGCTCCCTTCACGCGACACCCCATCCGCTGCCCGCCCGCGCCGCAGCACTTCTCCAGTCCCGGCTCGGCGCACCGGAGGCGCATCGCCTGCTTGCCGACAAGCTTGAAACCGCCACCATCTTGTCGGGCGCTGGCATCCTGGGTCCTGAATTGATCGGCATGGTCGAGCGGGGCGGGCCCGTCGCGCTTCCCCTGTTGACGGCGGTGCATCGCCCGCTGTTCCTGAAGCCGAGGCATGGTCATGGCCATCGCCACGCCTTCTCGCTTGTGCCGAACGGTGGGGAATGGCTCATCGATGGACGGATCGTTTCCGAGCCCGACCTGCACGCCCGTCTCCAACGCGTTGTCAGCGAGGACGATCTCCTGATTCAGGAGCGCCTGACGGCCGTTTCCGATCTGGCCGATCTCGCCGTAGCCGGCCGGGCGCCCGTCCTGCGGCTGGTCACCGCCCGGATGCCAGGCGCCGAGCCGTTCCTGCATTCCGCACTGCTGACCGTCGGTGTACCCGACCGAAATCCAGCCCATTTTCTGGAGGGCGCGGTGCATGTGCCGGTCGATGGCGCGACAGGCCGGATGCTGCGCGGATTGGCGCTCTCGCGGCCGGACGAGCGGCTCGAGCGGCTACCCTGGAACGCATCGGTGCTGACGGGGCGACCGATACCCGACTTCGATCGCGCGGTAGAGGCCGCGCTTACCGCTATGCGTGCGGTTCTGCCTCTCCCGCTTATACACTGGGACATCGTTCTGACCGAGAGTGGCCCCATCTTTCTCGAAGGCAATAGCAGCGGCAACTGGATCATCGCCAGCCTGCCGGGGCTGGAGGGGCAGGGGGCATGCGATCTCGCCGAGTTGCTCGCCCATTGGCGCCCGTCCTGATCGGGCTTCGCCTGGAAGCGTGCTGCCGGATGCGAGCCAGCCCTTCTCCTATCGCGCTGCCAGTTCGCGTCCCACCGGATAGAGCAGGTAGCGCGCGTCATAATAGCGTGTGCGGGCATAGAACCAGGCGAGGCGGGCCTGCGGGTCGGCGGCGAAGGCGGGGTCTTCGGCCAGTTTCTTTTCGAACGCCGCCTTCAGGGCGGGGTCGCGCTCGAGCATCGCGTCCGCCATCGGGGCGATGACATAGCCTTCGATATATTCGGTCCGCTGGAGCAGCGCGGGGAAGAACCCCCAGGTGAAGAGCGAATCCTCGCCCTGCGGCTCGAGTAGCATCGTCGCCAGCGCGCCGAGCGGCTGGTCGGTCGGCACGCGTACCGAACCGGCGGGATAGGTCTCCTGCCGCCGCTCATGGGCGAAGCCGGCGGCGTGGACCATCACGCGGCCCTCTGTAGGCGTGGCGTCGAGCTTGGGATCGGCCACCCGGATCATGTCGACCTCGACCGTGCGCGGCGCGTCGATCGTCTCCATTCGGATACCGTGGCGGCGCAGCCGGTCGATCAACGCGCGGTCGACCCCCGACACCCAATAGGCAGCCGGCGGAGTTACAGTCACGTCAGGCTCCGAGCCATAGAGCGGAACGACGGCGGCGGGTGCCGGCTTGGCGAGCCAGCGCACTTCCTCGGCACCCGAGGCGGGTGAGGTGTAATAATCGGCCTGCATCGGCAGGAAATCGATGGTGCGAACGGGGTCGGCCTTGCTCTTCCAGGCGATCACTTCGAGGCCGGTCGCCTTGCGGTCTGCGGCGATCGCTTCCTTCAGTGCGGTGCCGTCGCTGGCGAGCGTCTTCAGCGTCTGTTCGAGCAGCACATAGGTGCCGAGCACGCGGCGACCAAAGGGCTTGAGCGAGTGATTCTCGACCAGCACTGCCGGCATGTGCCGCAGATCGCCATAGCCGTGCGAAAAGCGGGCCGGGAAGGCCGGCAGCATCAGCCCCTTTTCGGGATGTCGATCGTCGGCGGCGAGGATCAGCGGCCCCGGCACATGGCCCGCGCCTTTCAGCCCGGCATTGGCCTGGGCGCGATAGACGCTCTCGAACCAGCGGTTGATCGCAGGCGACTTGGTATATTGCGGCTCCTGCCAGCCGAAGGTGATGTCATATTGGAAGTCGAGCCCGTCGGATACGTGCAGGTCCATGTAGAGCGTCGGGTCGAAGCGGTTGAACAGTCCCAGCATCGCCTGCATTTCGGGCGCGTCGGCTTTCATATAATCGCGGTTGAGGTTGATGTTCTGCGCGGTGGTCCGCCAGCCCTGCGACACCGGCCCGCGCTGGTTGGGGCGATTATAGGCCGAGCTGCGCTCATGCCCGTCGAGGTTGAAGATCGGCACGAAGACGAAGTTGACGCTGTCGAGCAGCCCGTCCTTGCCGCGCAGCGCGATGTCGCGAAGCAGCATCATGCCGGCGTCCTTGCCGTCGATCTCGCCCGAATGGATGCCGGCCTGCACCAGCAGCAGCGGCTTGGACGGATCGAGCGTGGCGCCGTCCTTACTGGCGACGACCAGCAGCATGTCGCGACCCTGCGGCGTCTTCGCGAAGCGTTCGACGCGGATCAGCGGCGAGGCGGCTGCGAGCCGGTCGAGATAGGCCGCCGTTTCGGCATAGGTCGCGGTCGCGGTCAGGCCGCTCTTCTCGGCGGGGGTGATCCACGGATCGCTCGCCTTGACCGCCAGCTTTTCGCTCTTGCCGTGCCAAGCCGGAACGGGCGGCAAAGGCGCCCGGTCGAGGTCTATTGCAGGGGCCGCCGCAAAGGTAGCGCTTGTGAGGGTCGAAGCGGCGATGAGGAGCGAAAGGAGGAAGCGCTGGTCGGTCTTCATCGGCGTCGGGATCCTTCGAGCAAGCTGGCGGAGCGGAGCCGCTATCGATGTCTGCATGCATAGCATGACGAGGCCATGCAGGCGGAAGAGGGTAGTGGAAGGGCGTTCCCTTTCGGGAGTCCCAAACGCATCCGGCCCGCCGCCGCTGGAAGGCGACGACGGGCCGGCATGGGCATGTCAGCGGATCAGAACTTCCACGTCACGCGGGTGCCGATGTTGCGCACCGACGGCTCGACATAGAGGCCGCCTGCGAACGCCTTTTCATAGGCATTGGTGAAGTACTTCTTCTTGAACACATTCTCCACGAAGGCCTGCACCTCGACGTTGCCGCGGGTGAAGCCTGCGCGCAGGTTCCACTGGTTGAATGCGGGCACCTTGTACGGCCAGATGTTGTACAGGAGCGCCGCCTTGTCCGAGTAGATCGAGCTGCGATAGACCCACTCCGCACGGACGAAGCTGTCGAAGCCTTCCGCCGGAGTGAAGTTATATTCGCCGAAGCCGCTCAGCGTCCACTTGGGCGAGTTCGGCATGCGCCGGCCCGACAGGTCGATGATCTGGCCGTCGATGAAGGCGTTCTCATATTTGCGGAACTCGGCGCTGAGATAGCCGACGGTGCCGCCCACCTGCAGATCGCGGGTCAGCTTGAACGTCGCATCCGCCTCGGCCCCGTAGCTGCGGGCCTTGGCCGCATTCTCGATGCCCGAGATGAAGGTGATGTTGCCGGCCGCATCGGCGCGGGCCACCGCGAACTCGGTCTGGAGGTTCTTCCAGTCCATGTAGAAGGCGGCGACGTTGAACAGCAGGCGGCGATCGAAGGCCTGCGTCTTGAAGCCGACCTCATAGTTCCACAGGCTTTCCGGCGCATAGGAGGTGTCGTTGATCAGCGGGTTGATCTGGACCCCGCCCGCCTTGAAACCGCGCGAGACGGTTGCGTAGAGGTTGGTCCGGTCGGCCAGCTCATAGGCGACGGTCAGGCGCGGCGAGAAGTTGTTGAAGCTCGCGCTGTCGTCGACCACGCCGTTGACGCCGCCGGTCGAGGTGTTGAGCTGCGCGACAGTCACCTTCTCATGGGTGTAGCGGCCGCCGAGCGTCACCGAGAGGGCGTCGTTCAGCTTGTACACGCCTTCGCCGAAGATCGCCCAGCTCTCGGACTTGCCGCGGTTCTGGGTCGAGGTGATCTGCAGGTCGGCGGGCAGGCCGAAGGGGTTGTCGGCACCGGTGAAGGTGAACTGGTTGATGTTGCCCTTGTCGGTCGCATAGAGCGCGCCGATCGTCCAGCTGAGCGGGCTGCCATTGTCGTTCGACTGCAGGCGGACTTCCTGGCTGAACGAGGACCGGCTGATCGGCTTCGTCTCGTAATAATAGTCCTTGCTCGACCCGTCGATGTCGCCCTGCAGGAACTGCTTGGAGTGGATGTAGCCGGTGATGCTGGTCAGCGTGGCGAAGTCGAAATCCCACTTTGCGCGGCCGGTGAAGTAGTAGAACTCGGTGCCGATCTTCTGCGGGCGGTTGAAGTTCACCTTGTTGTCGTTGTCGGGGAAGAAGCCGACGCCGTCCGGATCGGCGACCGGATTGGTCACGCCCGGATAGACGACCTGCAGCGCGGTGTAGCCGAGCACGCCCGAGGGGACGCCGACGCGCATGCCGACATTTTCCTTGGTGTAGACGCCGGTCAGGTCGACCGTCAGGCGGTCGGTCGGCGTCAGGCGCAGCATCGCCTTGCCATATTTATAGTCGGAGTCGTTGCCGCCGCCGATCGGGTTGATGTTCTTGATGTTGCCGTCGCTCTTCGACAGTCGACCGACGACGCGGATCGCCGCCTTGTCGGTGACGATCGGCACATTGACGACGCCGTGGACGTCGAGCGTGTCGAAGCTCGAATAGCCGATCGAGCCTTCGCCCTCGAATTCCTGGGTGTTCGCCTGCTTGGTCGTGATGTTGATCGCGCCGCCGACCGAGTTGCGGCCGAAATAGGTGCCCTGCGGGCCGCGCAGCACTTCGATCCGGTCGATGTCGACGATCTCGGGGTTCACCGTGCCCGTCGAGACGTTGAACTCGTCGATGTAGAAGCCGAAGGTGCTCGTCCTCGGGATCGCGTCGGCGCTCAGCTGGTTGGTGATGCCGCGGATGCTGATTTCCTTGCGGTCGCGCGCACCGGTCGAGGTGAAGCTGACGTTCGGCGTCTGCGAGAAATAGTCGTCGATGCCCTGGACGTTCTGGCGGGTGATCGCCTTGTCGTCGAACACGGTCAGGCTGATCGGCACGTCGGTCGCCAGCTGCTGGCGACGCTGGGCGGTGACGACGATGTCGCCGTCGGCGCCATTGGCGTCAGCGGCAGCAGTCTGGGCCATTACGGGCGCGGCAAAGGATATCCCGGCCAGCAGCAGCTGGACGAAGGCAGAGCGTTTCATGTCATTCCCTTTTGGAAAGACCGGTCGGCATGCCGCCGCCGGCTTGTGGTGCGGCCCGTATAACGGGCCTTGTATCAGGTCACTTGCCGGCGATGGGGCCCGGTTGACCGTCGATGCTGATGAAATTGACGAGGGCGATCTTGCCGTCGCGGATCTCGGCATAGCCCATCACCATCGAATGGCTGGCCTTGCCCTTCTCGACGGCTTCCTCGAGATGATAGGTGAAGATCTTCGACCCGTCGGGCGAGGAGAAAGCCTCGACGAAGGGCACCTTGATCTCGACCGCTTCGACGCCCTTCTGGATCATGCGGAAGCGCTCGGTGAGGTTCTGGATTCCGACGGCGCGGTTGGTGCCGTTGATGCGCAGCACCGCGTCGTCGGTGAAATAGCGGCTGAAGGCCTCGACGGTGAAGCCATTCGGGTCCTTGATCGCCTGATTCCACCACGTGAACATGCGGGAGAGCACGTCGTCCTTGACCGGAGCGGAGAATGTCTGTTCGGCGGCGAACGCTCCGGCAGGGTGGAGAACCGTCGAAAGCGCCAGCGCGGCAGCGGCGGTCAGGATCGTCTTCATTTCGGCCAACCCTCTCTGATGATGGCGCAAAAGGACGGCGCGAAAGACACTTACCGTCGTTGGGAAACAGCTTTGTAACATTAGCCTGCGCCGAACAAGGCGGGTTCCTGCCTAGGATCGTTGCGTTTGAGACAACATTACAGAAAGTTAATCTCCAGAAGATGCAAAATCCGCGGCGTGGGCAGTCGCGGTGCGGAGCGATCCTGTCCTAAGTCAGCGGTGCAGTTGCTGGCGCCATCGGCCAGGCTGGAACCGAGCCGGTACGACCGGCCGAGGGAGAGCGAGCATGACCAATACGCCGACCGGGGTCGAGACGACCCTGGCCTTCATCGCAACCGGCGATGGAGCGGTCGACGCGGCTTTATCGGTGGCCTGCGGTGACACGCCGGGCTTGTATGCGTGGAAGGCGTTGCCACGCGATCTGCTCGGTCCCAGTCCACAGGGGGCTGCCGGCCCAGCTGCGCATTATGATTTTGTGCTGGAGGCTGTCGGCTCGGCCGCGGGGGATCGCCTGTCGGTCGCGCTCGCCGCGGCCGCGGGGCTGGATCGGACACGCTCGCGTGCCTTCGTCGGGACGGCCCATGAGATCGTGGCTGGCGGTGGCGATGTCGCGCTGTTCTGCCCGCTCGTGCGTCTCGGCCATCTGACCCCGGCGGGCTTCCAGCGTTACTGGCTGGACGTCCATGCCGATTTCGGCCGGCGCAATCCGGTCAACGCCTATCGGCAGATCCATCCGCGCGCAGCGACGCTGCCGGCAGGTCTGCCCCATGCCACCTTCGATGGCGTGGCCCAGGCCCTGTTCGCCGATCTTGCGGCGATGCAGGCGCGACTCGCCTCGCCCGACATCGCGGGCGACGCCTATGAAGATGAGCGCCGCTTCATCGACCATGGCCGCTCGGCCTTCCTGCCGTTCGAGCGCGTGATAGGCTGAAGCGTCAGACTTTGTCCGCTATGTAGCGGTCCAGTTCTGCGTGGAAATGGCCGATCCGCTGCTCCTGCTCGGACAGGATCGATCCGCGGAAGAAGCGGCTTTCGATCGCGCGCTGGACCTCGGCGAACAGGCTGCTGTCCTGGTCGAACACCTCGCCCAGCCCGCCCTCGCGCCAGTCGATGTGCTGGATCTCGGCCTTCTCCCGGCCGGAAATGTCCCAGCCCTCGGGCAGGCCCATATAGGCTGGCGGCAGGATTTCGGGGCTTTCCTGCGGGTGCATCATCACGATCACGTCGAAGATGAACTTTCGCGGGTCGGTCGCGTGCGGGCGGAAATAGAGCATCGACACGCCCTCGGGATGGATGCCCATCTGGATGTTCGGGAAGATCGCATAGTTCCAGTCGTCGGTCAGCTGGTTGTCTAGGAAACCCGAATAATCGAGTCCCAGCGCCTCGGCACGTTTACGCTTCGCCGCCTGGATCGCCTTGCGAACGTCGCCCTTGCCGCCCTCGAAATTGTCGGGGTCGAGGCCGACTTCGGTCATCGTCGCGCGCAGGCCGGCATTCAGTCCGTCCTGACCCATGCGCGGGCTTTCGGTCGCGAACTTCGTCACCATCCGGCTCATGCCATTGGGATAGAGGTCGATCTGCGCGTTATAGTCGTTGAAGACCGGCAGGATCTGCGGGTGGATCGCGTGGACATGGTAGGCTTCGTTGAAGCCGTCGACCCCGATCTTCCAGTTCGCTTCCCACACCGCCTGCACCCGGCGCATGATCCGCATGTCCTTCAGCCGATAGGGGCGGGCGTGAGCGGGCAACGGGCCCAGCGTCTCGATCAGCGGCGGAGCCTTCTCGTCCATGTTGATGAAGACGAAGCCCTCCCAGCTCTCGCAGCGGACCTCGGCGAGATCCATCGACCGGCACAGCGCCTCGGGGCGGAAGGTCTCGCGGTCGGTGACGCGGGCAATCTTGCCGTCCAGCCCGAAATTCCAGTTGTGGAACGGACAGGTGAAGCCTCCGGGGCGTGATCCTTCCTCGTCCGACACCAGCCGGTTGCCGCGATGCGGGCAGACATTGGCAAAAGCCCGGATAGCGCCCGCTTCGTCGCGCGTGACGATGAAGCTCTCGCGGCCGATCTCGAAGGTCACATAGTCGCCCGCATCGGGAATATCCTCTTCGCGCGCCGCCCAGTTCCAGACGCGCGGCCACAGCAGCCGCCGCTCCGCCTCCATGTAATCGGCCGAGTAATAGCGTTCGGGCGAGATCGGCGCGCAGCCATTGTCGACATAAGGCGCCTTGGCTTCGTAGCTGTCAGCCGGCGCCTCGGGATTGACCGGCCAGGTCAGGCGATAATCATAGTGGCCGTCTTCGGTCATGCACCCATCTCCTGATAGCGCCCGGCGGATATGGTCCCGCTTCGGGCAAAGCTCAGCGCAAGCGGCCTTCTCCCGGCCACGCCGGCTGTCTGCCTTCCCCCATAAGAGAAAATACAAACATGCATGTCTGTTTTATCGCCGCACGGAGCGCCTGACCAGCCCCAGCGCGACGAATCACGCGTCGTGGCGAACAGGAGAAGTTGTAGGGTCCGATCAGTCCCTGTCAGGTGCGCCCAGCGGGAAATAATGGCGATATCTGCGCGCTTCTTCGACCGCTCGCGCGAAGGACGGCCGTTCGAGCAACCGTGAACGATAGGCGCGCAGCGTGGGAAAGGCCTCGCCGATCGGGTGGACCCAGTCGGCATAGAAAAGCGCCGGTGCCGCTGCACAGTCGGCCAGCGAGAAGGCGTCGCCCGCTGCCCAGGCGCGTCCACCTATTCGCGCGTCGAGCCAGCCATAGGCCGTTTCCAGCGCCTTGGCCGCGACGGACTTAGCCTCGTCCAACCGATCGGGCGCCTTCCGCAGCGATTCGTTCACTGCGCCCTGCATCGCGTTCATCACATGCTGGTCGAAGATGCGGTCGAGCAACCGCACCTCCAGCGCCGCCGCCGGATCGTCCGGCAGGAAGCGGATCGCGCCGCGGTGGTGCAGGTCGAGATGTTCGATGATGATGCTGGTCTCGGTGATGCTGCAGTCCCCGTCGACCAGCAGCGGGAACTTGCCGATCGGCCAGCGCGCGCGCAGCTCATCGCCGGCACCCGTTTCCTCCATGTGGCGATAGGCGAAGGGAGTGTCATTTTCCCACAACGCCATCAGCACCTTCTGGCTGTAGGAGGAAAAGGGATGGGCGTAGAGCGTCAGCGACATGGGCATCCTCCGTATCGGCTCGCTGGCCTGGTCTCATCGGCGCGACCGACATTCAATTCATGCACGGTCCGGAGGCGCGCGTCACCGGAATGAAGCCATTGCGGACGGGATTGTAGGCAGGCCGTCATCCTGAAAGTATGCGGGCGGCGATGGAGGGAGCCGGCTCCGTCACAAGCGGGCCGCCGTCTGTCCTCCCTGCCCGCGCCGCCTGTCCACGTGCATGCCGGCTCAGGTGGCAAGCAGGTCGCCCGTGCCCTCGGTGGAGAGGCAGGGGCGTTCGGTTGGTGGGCCGGTGGCCCACAAGATAGAGAGCAGCGTCGCGTGCCGCGTCAGAAAGCGTGCCAGTCCTCCGCGGGGGCTGCCGAGCCGCGCCTGCCCACCGCCGCGAGCTGAAGGGGCGGACGAACAGGCGAGGCATTCCGGGCGGGCGATTTCCGCGCCTGCTGCGCACCGACCTGGAAGCGCGACACCGTCCCCATCAGGCTGCCGGCTTCATCGTTCAGCGACGAGGCGGCGGCGGTCGCCTCTTCCACCATGGCGGCATTTTGCTGCGTGACCTGGTCGAGCTCCAGAACGGCGGCGTTGACCTGGCCGAGGCTGGCAGACTGGGACTCGGCGGCCCGTGCGATGGCGGACACCAGTTCGCTGACGTCAGCGATCTTCGTGCTGATCGTCTCCAGCGATGCGCCCGCTGCCGTCACCAGTTGCACGCCGCTCGCAACGACGCGCTCATGGCGTTCTTCTTGCTGCTTTGTCTGCTTGCGCACCAGAGGGGCCATCGGCTTTCAGCCTATCTGCTCTATATATTTGCCTTTTTAAGCAAGGTTACCTGCATGTTCTTCCCTCTCGTCTTTCTGACGACGAAGGGCCTGCGCCGGAATAGGGGCGATCTCATCGCGGGGCTGCTATTGCTGCTGCTTTCGGTGGCGATTGCAGCATATTCGCTTCAACATCTGGAGTCCTCGGAGCGGCTGGCAAACCTGGGGCCTGCCATGCGCGGTCTCAATTATTTCAAGAACTTGGTGCTGGGTTGGTTTACGCTGATCGTGCCTGTTCCCTTCTTCGCCACTCCCGTGCTCGCTTGGGCGTACGTGCTATTTGCAACCGGAATCGGTTGGCTGCTCATAAAATGCCGCAGTTCCTCGCCGACGACGCGCCAACTGGTTATTTTCGCCCTCGCAATGTCCTTGCCGTTGGCGATGGCGGCGGAAGTCCGCATCACCTATGTGCAAAGCTTGTTTCTGACGGCCGCGATCTTTTCGGCGATCGATCCCGCTTTGATAGAAGCGCGGCGGGGGGCGAAAATGGTCTTGCTTGTCGCCATTGTGGCCGTGCCCCATCACGTGGTGTAACAGCGTCGCCGTTGGGGCGTGAAGCAGAGGGAGCGTAGCGACCGGCGCTTCAGGCCCCAACGGTGACATGGCCCCTGTCTTGGCGGCCATCGCCGATCCT